>CETK01144258.1_pt1 | contig 35429 bp, 31 predicted proteins | sample 361431 | NCBI WGS metagenome assembly CETK01 (sample SAMEA2622452, study PRJEB7988) | marine metagenome | biome: marine biome (ENVO:00000447); feature: surface water layer (ENVO:00002042); material: "saline water (ENVO:00002010), including plankton (ENVO:xxxxxxxx)" | depth 5 m | reverse complement strand
TATAAAAGGAGTGCAGATTTTAGGTTAAATCTTTCACCACTTTCTGCAAGAGCTATTATAGTCTCTAAAAATTTCACTAGTGTTCTATCAGAAGGAGCTCAATATTTTGGTGTTAATAAAGATAGAGGGATAAAATATTTTTTCGGGGCGTTAATATCTGGGTATTACAGAAAACAGATAATGAAAAATGTAATTTGGGAAAATAATTATAGCGTATATGTCAATTATCTTGAAAAAACTAAAAATGTGGATTTTGATTGGAATTCAAATATTAGATTTAAAGTAAATAATCAGATTTCTGGAAACTTTGTACTTCATTTACTTTACGATGACGATTTAATTGGGGATTTACAAGTAAGAGAGTTGCTCGGTCTTGGAATAAATATTGATTTATAAGTTTTTACTTACCTCGAGCTCTATCGATAAACCAATCGTAGTTGTAAAATGTAACAAAAACGTTGTAAACAGTTCCCTGTCCCCTAGGGTATAATTCAATTAAAACAGTTTTATCTTCATCTACAAAGCGGACTCCTGGAAGATTTTTCATAATTAAATTAGGATTTGACCAATTTTCTTGAGCGTAAACAACTTTGTAATTTTGCGATTCAAAATGTGATCTAGTACTTTTTAAATAATTTGTGGCTTCTAGAAGTGTTAAATTTTGTTTACTCCAAATATTTATGCTTACTAGTCTTTTGTCTCTCTCAACAAAAGATCTGTTCCTAAAGGCGTAATTAGTTCCACTTCCAAAAGAAAGTTTTTTAAGCGTCTTTGAGTTTTTATTTAATATGGCTTTTGCATCATCTATTGGCATTTGAAAATAAAACGATTTGAAAAGATTTTGCGCAGCTAAATCAGAAAAAGACAGAAAACAAAAGATAGTAAATAGACAAGGATACTTCATCTGTTATATTATGGCTACTACAAAGATAAATAAGTTTAATAATTTATTTTTTGAATATAAACTCAAAACTTATTTTTTTAAATTGGAAAAAAATAAAGGATTTACATGATAAACCAATATGCATTAATCACTGGAGCTTCCTCAGGTATAGGACTGGAAATTTCAAAATGTTTAGCAATTAAAGGCTTTTCATTAATTCTTGTTTCTCGGAGAAAGCAAAGACTAGAAGAGATTATGGATGACCTAATTAATGAATTTAAAGTTAAGGTAGATATAATTCCTGCCGATCTAGAAGATGAAAAAACACCTGATTTAATTTATGATTATTGTAAAGGCAAGGGATATTTTGTCAATTTATTAGTTAATAATGCAGGTTATGCTTTACCAAAACCATTTCATGAGACCCCAATGGAAGATGAGGAGAAATTTCTTCGTGTTTTAGGTATTTCAGTAGTAGCACTTACCAAGCTATTTATAAAAGATATGATAAAAGAAAAAACAGGTAAAATCATGATGATTTCTTCTGTGGCTGCATTTGCACCTCCATCTTCTATTCAAACACTTTATGGCCCCGTAAAAACATTTATTAATAGATTTAGTGAAGGTTTAAATCTTTCATATAATTCGTTAGGAATTACTTCAACCGCAATTTGCCCTGGTTATACCATAACAAATTTTCACGCCGCAAGTGGTGTCCAGAATGAAATAGACCGTGTTCCTTCATTTATGAAAAAAAAGGCCTCCCGTATTGCTCAAGAGGCAGTCGTAGAAACATTAAAAGGTAAAAAAGTTTATGTACCTACATTAACTTTTAAAATAATAGTGTTTTTGTTAAAGGTAATGCCTCAATCTTTATTTTGGTTTTTCAGTAAAAGATTGGCACCTGGGCGATATGAGAAAATATAGTTTATTTAATTCCAGTGATAATTAGTGTTCCTTTCCAATCTTCTTTTTCACCGTATCTCCATGATTTAATGTCATTATATCCTGCACTTATAAAAAAATTCATCCAGTCTTTTTCACTAAACAACTTCATATCTTTTATCCCACAATTTTGAGGCCAGCTATGAGAAATTTTATTTTCAAAATAGAAATCAATTCCAATAATTAACCTTCCATTAGGTTTTAGCCAATAGTTATAAATCTCATTTATCAGTTTTTTGGGGTTTTCAACATAGTAAAGAACTTCCATCGAATGCACTATATTTACCTTTTTATCTGGTTTCCAAGTCATTAAATCAGCACAGTGATATTCGTATCTAGGTAGTATATTTTTTGCTTTTGAAATCATTTTTTTTGAGCCATCTACTCCAATAGCTTTTTCACATTTATTATTTTCAGAAACTTTTCTTATCACCCACCCATTTCCACAACCAGCGTCTATAAATGTGAAATGATCTAAATTTTTTGTTGAATAATTAATCATATTGTTTACTGAATCTCTGTGGTTTTTTTCCATACCAAAATCCTTATCTAAGTCAGCCCATTCACCAAATACCTCGATTGCATTTTTTTTCATTTTATTAAACTATGAAATGTTAAAAGAAAAAATTATAACCTAAAATAGTGATTAAGGCCCAAATGACATATCGTAACATTTTACCTATGAACATCCAAAGACTAACTTTTATAAAATTAATTTTATAAAACCCTAATCCAACAGCAAAAATATCTCCTATTAAGGGTAACCAACAGAAAAATGCCAAAGGACTTTTCCATTTATCAACCTTGTCTCTAACTTCTTCAATTTTTGTTTTATCCAAACCTGTAAAAAATTTTATGAACGTCCATTCTCCCAATCTTCCTAAACCATAACTACTTATTCCTCCAAGCCAGTTTCCCAGAGTTGCTATAAATAAGCACATTTCAAGTGGATATTGATTTGCAAGAAGAAAACTCAAAACCAATTCAGAACTGAAAGGGATTATAGTAGCAGCAATAAAACTCGAAACAAAAAGACCCAATAGACCCAGTTCTAAAAAACTCTCCATTTATTTCTAATTTAGTTTGATCATTAACTTATATATTGATACTGCAACTATTGATTAATTTAATATTTATTAAGAATCAAATTTGATTATATTTATGTGTCAATTTATTCAAATTAATTTATAATGAGACTGACCATAAACTTATCATTACAGCTTTTTTTCTCATTATTTTTTATTGTTGCTCAAGAACAAGAGACCTCTAATATTAACGATAAAAAACTTGGCAACCTTGAGATTAAAAATTATACAAATAAGTTTTTAGAAAGGCCTGAGTCGGTATGGTCAGTTCTACGTTCAAGCAAGTCAAAAAAAATATTTTATGGAACCTATGGAGGAGTTCTTGAATATGACGGGATAAATGTAGAAGCAATTGAAATTGATGGTCCAATAGAAAATGAAATTAGAACATCATTCACGAGGACCTTATTGGAGGATCAAAACAATAACATTTATGCTGCAGGAGGAGGGTTTTTTGGAAAAATTATAGATAGTGATTTTGGTGGATCTGAATATGTTTCATTGATGGGAAAAATTCCTGACACGATTAATCCATATATTCAAGTTTTTTGGGGAGGTGTTAACAAAGAAAATGACATTTATTTGTATACACGGGATTTGATTTTTAAATATAATGGACAAGAGTTCGACAAAGTATGGAAGATTTCAGATAGAGAAGAAGGTGTTGATTCATATGGGTCAATCCAAACAATATTAAAAGTTGATGAAAGAATTTTTACAAGGGTTTGGGGGATAGGTCTTTTTGAACTGGTAAATGACAGCTTTCAATTTATAGAAAATTCCGAGCTTTTTTCATCAAATAGGATTGAATCAATGGTTTCTCTAGATGACAAAAAAATTGCTGTGTTTAGCAGTAAACTTGGTGTTGCAATTTTTGATAGTCTCAATAATTTCAAACTACTTAATAAAAAACAGGTAAATAAATGGTTAAAAGAGAAACTTATATACAATGTATCAGAAGTAAAAAAACTTTCTGATGGCAAAATACCCTTAATTTCCTTTGAGGGAGGAGTTTTAGTACTTAATAAAAATTTAGACGTGGTTGATTTGATCGATCAAAGTGATGGATTACTTTCCAATACTATTACCTCGATTTATGTAGATCAAAATGATGATATTTATTCAACCAGTCTTTTATCTGCCTCTAAAATTAAGTTAAGTAATTCTGTAACCAGCTTTACAGAAGCAAATGGGATAAAGGGTCTTGTTCAAAAAATCAAAAAAATTGACAACAAGATTTATTTTAGCACAACAGAGGATATTTTTCGTGTTGATGAAAGTACATCTTCACTAAATAATAATAAAATTGTTGACCTTCAAATAAATGATATTCCAAAAGACTTTATATCATTCGGGGGAAATATACTGTCAGTAAATAATTTAAATTCCTTACTTATTCGAAAGCAAAATAAAAGTTTAGTATCTAATGATAGACTTTTAGAATCACCTGTAAAAAGCTTATTGGATGATAGCCTTCTAATTATGGCCCATCCTATTGATGGGATTATTTTCTTTAAGCTACTTAACGATAAAAGAATAATAAAAATAAATAGTAGTAGGATATTTAATAAACTAGGAGTTTTAGGTATCAAGGAAATTGCAAAGGGAGTTTTATTTGTTGAAACCATAAACAATGAAGGTTCTTTTATATGCAATTATGATAAAAAAGGAAATATAAATTCAAAAAGATTACTTACTCCAGATAATCAAAAGGTGTTTAACTCTGAGAATTTTCAAAATGATCAAATATTTAATTCGCAAATAGACCAAGAAGAATATTTCGTTCCTTTAGAACTAAATTTAATAAATACAGGTGCAGGATATTTCATTTTTGATCAAAATTTGGATTTATATAGTTTTAATGAAGATTTTTATTTAACTCCAACAGAACAAAATTTACTCTCCATCTTCGAAAAAAATCTAACCAACTTTGACCCGATAACAAGACTTGCCAACATATCTGGAAGGCAACAATTTACTTCTGTAAATCCCTTAACAAAAAATAACTGGTTTTTATCTAGCCAAGGTTTAATTGAAGTTAATTTTAAAGAAAATGGGCAGTATGATATTGTCGGTGAATATCCTTACGGTGTAATTGATATAAATGAATTATCTGGGGCTATTTTTGCAGATAATATTGGTTCTGAAAATCTTTTATGGTTAGGCTCTAAAGACTCAAAACTAATCAGCTATCTCCCAAATAAATATTTAAATGAGAAAAAAATTAATGTAAAACCAATAATTAATAATGCTGCTTTTAATGGACAAATTATTAATTTATTTCAAAGTGATTTTTCATATAATAATTCAAGAAATATTAAAATTGAATTTAGTTTTCCTTCGCTTGAAAAAGTTGAGGAAAACCTTTTCAGATACAGACTTATTGGTTTAAATGAAACATGGTCAGATTGGTCTACAACAACTGAAGGTATTTTTACTAACCTTTATGAGGGAGATTATATTTTCGAAGTACAAGCTCTGGATGCAAACTTTAATGAAAGTGAAATCGAAAGTTTCTTATTTTCTATTAGTCCACCTTGGTATAGATCATATTTAGCCTACTTTATTTATGTTCTATTTATAGCCGCATTAATATGGTTCTTTGGGAAATATCAAGCTAAGCGTTCATTAGCTAAAGCTGAAAATGAAAGAAGAGAAAAGGATCTTGAAGAAGCAAAACAAATTCAAGAAAGTATGCTCCCTAAATCATACCCACAAATTGATGGGTTAAGTATAACAGCTGGTCTTATTACTTCTACAGAAGTTGGAGGTGATTATTATGATTTTTTTGAAAGTACTGATAAAAGTAATAGTATCCATGTTATTTGTGGAGATGCTACTGGTCACGGAACTGCTGCAGGAATGATGGTTTCAATAATTAAATCTGCGCTTAACGGGCTACCAAATCTTCCAGTTAACGAAATACTCGAGAGGTTAAATAATATAGTTAAGAAAATCAACTTGGGTAGATTAAGGATGAGTTTAAATGTTGCGAAAATAGACAAAAATGAAATCCAAATTAGTGCAGCTGCAATGCCACCAACTTATCTATTTAAGGCAAAATCTAACACCTGCGAAGAAATTATGATTGAAGGACTACCATTAGGTGGCTTGAAAAACGAAAAATTTAAAATGCTTAAAAAGAATTTTCAAAAAGGTGATGTCTTAGTTATGCTTTCAGATGGATTACCTGAAGCTTCAAATGAAAAGCAGGAGATGTATGATTATGATAGAATAAAAGAATTAATATCTAAAAATCATAGAAAGGAGCCAAAAGAGATAAAAAAACAACTATTTGACAGCTTAAATCTTTGGATTAATGGCGGTTTACCAGATGATGACGTAACATTAGTTATTGTTAAAAAAGTGGCGTAAATTTTTAATTGAAGACTTTAGTTTGTAGAATAGGCTGAAAATACCCTGTTATTTGTAGATTTTTTAAAGTTTACTTTCCTAACTTTTTTCTTCTTATCTGTATTTTTTTCTTTATTTGTAAAATTAGGGCTCTTTTTTTTTGAGGAACCGTATCCGCTGTATTTATAATTACTTTCTAAGGAAGATTTAAGATTTTCTGAGTTTGCAGTTGAGTTTTTGTAGTTATTAATTCTCGCCTCTTTATTGAAAAGACCTTTACTTTTTTCAGTAATCTTTAAAAATGCATCTGCTCGATCAGGCTTTTTTTCCATACCATTACTACAATGTAAAAGCACCAGTGGAATTAAGAATACACCTAAAAAGGAAAACAATTTATTCATATAAAACTACTTAATTCGGCCATACACAACTCCTCTATATACATTACCTAAGCTGTCTAATTGTGTTTGTAAAAATAAATCATCGTTGTAAAAATCAAAATTTCTAGTTCCACTATCTGCATCGAAGGGAGATCCCTCCTCTCTACGCTCTCTTTTTGGGAAATATTGCCCTCCAGAAAAAAATTCGCCGTACTCTTTGATACTATTTTCATCAACAAATTCATATTCGCCATATCCTCCGTGGCCAAACCATAAAGGATCATCTGGGTCAGACATTCCAGTATTATCTACTTGATAAATAAATCTACCATTTAGCCTAAAGTGTACATCAAGTTTTCCATCATTTGGAACACTAATTGTGTCAATAGGAATATTATTTACATATTGAATTTCGAACGTTCTTTTCCAAATGCCATCAATTTTTGATGAATTTGGGGTCACATCGGGTAATTTTTTCCATAATTCTATATAATTTTCCCCAAACTCATTTTGTAAATTCTCACCTTCTTGATTATCGTTAACGAAATCGTATGTTAGTAAATCATTACTAACGGAAAATTTAAATGGAGTCGGTCTAGCCTCCTTTTTAACATCAATTTCAACTACACCATCGATGCCACCACCCCATAACCAACTAATAGCACCTCCAGTTGCATGAGTTATAGTTTCTGTAATTACATTATCATCAATTTTAAATTTTCCGTACATTCCACTTCCACTTTTCCAATCATTTGATGAGTCGTATACATTATCAATCCAGGCTACATTTCCTTTATGAAAAACTTTTATTTGTCTGTATTCAGGATCAGTGTCTTTTATATAAACCGTGTCAACTGCCATTCCTTTAACGGTTTGGATAGTTCCAATTCTTTCCCAAAAACCGTTCAATTTATCTTCTACAGTTAAAATTTCTTCTTGGGGTTTCTTGACTTCTCCACAACCAATAATTGTAAGTACTAGAGCAAAGATTAAAAAGAGATTAAATTTCATAATACAGATTTTAGTTTGTTGAATATGTTGAATAAGTCTGAGGAGAATTATTTTGATAAGAGTAATTTACTTTCTTAGTTTTAGTATTCTTTTTGGATTTTTTGTTGTTGGAACTATTATCTTTTTTGGATGGGGTTGATCCATAACCATTATACGAAACGTTTTTACTTAATGATTCTTTTTTGTTAAGGTTTCTTACAATTGAGTTTTTGAATTTATTTTTTCTATCCTCTTGAGTAAAAAGATTTTCATTTTTTTTATCGATTTTTGAGAATGCTTCTAATGCATCTTTGCCAGAAGAACTTTTATTTTCGCTGCTGCACGAAAAAATTCCCAAAACAAAAAAACCTATTAAAACTAGATGTTTCCCAAACATTTTATTTGACTCTTTTGTAAACAACACCTCTACCTGTTGCTTCGTTATTCTGATTATTTCCAGAAAAGGATTTATCAATTTGTAAAAATAAATCGTCATTATAAAACAAAATATCGTGAGTCGTTTTGTTTGATTTTGGTTCAGACTCAGCTGTAAATGATCCACTTCCCCATTCAGCATATTCGTAAAGCTTATTATTTTTTTCATCCAATTCAAAAGTTCCATATCCTCCAAAGCCACCATACTCTGCTTGGTCTGAATCTGCAAAACCAGTTTGATCTACTTGGTACATGTATCTTCCTCTGTACATTACTTTCATATCTAAAATTACGTCGCTGGGTATTGATGTCGTATCTACAGGTATTTCGTTAACATATGCAATTTCATAGACTCTCTTCCAAACTCCGTCTATACGCGACTTTGGCTCTAAATCTGGAAGTTTTGCAAAGTATTCAGCAAATTCACTTTCAGGTCTATTTTTTTGTGAGTAAGTCTGATCCCCTAAACTTATACTCATATTCCATGTTTGAGATTCTACATTGTTTTCATCTTTATATTGTTTTAATCCAGCACCCATTAAACCTGTCCCGTGAGACATCAGTTCAGTAAGAGAATCACGAGAGTAAATATTGAATTTTCCGTAACCACCTGAGCCACCTTTCCATGGTGTCATTGAGTCTTTCCAAAAGTTGTTAACCCACATAACTCTATCGTTTAAATAAACTTTTATCTGTTTGTTATTTGGGGTTTGTGAGTTCACAAATGCAAGAGTATCAACAGCAATTCCGTTCATCAATTGAATGGTACCGACTCTATTCCAAAAACCTAGAATATCTTCCTCATAGCTGTCTATATTTTTATTTGTTTGGTTGTTTCCACATGATACTAAAAAAATTAGTATTGAAACAAAAAGTATTTTTTTTGACATAATATTTTTAATTGGTTGAGTATGCAGAAAAACCTGCATTAGAAAATTTTGGTTTTACAACTTTATTTTTCTTTATTTTCTTATCAGATTCTTTCTTTACTGAACTTTTTGCAGAACCGTATCCACTATAACCGGAGTTAGCAGTCAGAGATGCTTTTATTGATTCGGATTTTTTGAGCGATTTGTTATAAGAATTGATTCTTTCTTCTTCAGTAAATAGTTTTTTATCTCTTTTGTCGATTTTGTCGAATACATTTGACTTTGCTTTCCCCTCCTTGGCTTTTGCATCTGAGCAAGAATAGTAAACAGCGCAACAAATTGTTAATAAAATATAGAGCTTTTTCATAGACATCAATTTTTTATTGAACTCTCCTGTAAACAACACCTCTTCCTGCTTGAAGATTTTCTCTATCTAGAGTATCTTTTGTAATTTGTAGGTACATGTCATCATCATAAAAAGAAACTGATGCATAATGGGCAGTTTCTGCATTCCTAGGGGGGAAGTTAGTTACACTACCTAATCCTGAATAAAATTCATTGTACTCAACCATATTACCCTTACCGTCATAATCAATTTGCCCATAACCTAAAAAACCTCCGTGCTCAGGGTCATCAACATTTTTGATAAAATTTGTTTGATCAACTACAACCATAAAATAGCCATCACGAATTATCTTTAAATCAAGTACAGCATCTGCAGGAACTGTGGTTGTGTCAATAGCAACACCATTTACATATGAAATTTCATAAGCTCTTTTCCACACCCCATCCATCTTTGATTTTTTAAGTGATGGTAATTTTTCATAATACTCTCCAAACACAATATTTTCTTCTGAGTTGGGAACCCTACCTCCTAATTGAGTGTATGTTTGGTCATTCAGGTAATAACCGAAAGGGAACTTAATTGAAGAAATGTTTAATGAGTCCTTATTGTATTTCAACCATGGACCAAATCCACCACTTCCGTGGGACATGAACTCTGTTAAAGTATCTTTTGAAATTTTAAACTTACCGTAACCACCAGGTGAACCATACGGATCTGTCTTACCAACTGCATTATTTACCCATAAGATGTTTCCCTCTGAATAAACCTTTATATTTCTAAAGCCTTCCTCTTCGCCTGTATCATCAATACCGTAAAATAAGGTATCAACTGGAGTGCCATTGACAAATTGAATTGTTCCTTTTCTTTCCCAAAAGCCTTCAATCGGAAGTTTGGTTTCGGATGTATTTTCTTTTGGAGCCTCACCACAAGAAACCAATAGAAGAATCAATACAATTGTAAAATTTCTTATATAATGCATATTGAAAAATTATTATTGATTTATGATTAATTTTATATAAATATAAATTTTATCTAAATTAGATCCAAGTATTCATAAACCAATTTTAGATAATGAAGAAAAACCCTACAGTCGAACTAAAACTACCTATTTTAAAGGATATGGAGCTTGTTGCAACACATACCTCTGATGTTGTAGCTAAACACATGAATTTATCTGAGGAAAAATCTGCTGAAATTTCAATGGCACTCATCGAAGCATGTATAAATGCCTTCGAGCACTCGGAGACAAAAGAGGACATCTATATTCATTATATTATAAGTGATGAAAAGCTTACTATAAAAGTAATCGACAAGGGGGTTGGATTCGATGCTTCATCAATAGAATTACCCAATATTGATCAGAAAATTACTGATGAAAGAAAAAGAGGTTGGGGCCTTATGCTAATCAAAGAACTAATGGATAAAGTTGATTATGAGTCTGATAATACGGGAACAACATTAACTATGACAAAAAATAAAGAAACCGATGAGTAGTATAACAAACAAGAGCATAAGAGACGGGATTGTAATTATTTCAACGGAAGGTTATTTTAATAAAGATCTTGGTGAGGCCTTAAAAGCAATTGCTGATGAAGAAATTAAAAATGGGCATAAAAGCTTTCTAATTAATCTTGAAAACTCAAAAATAGTGAACAGTATCGGAGCTTCTATTTTAATTGAGATAATCGAAGATTTACAATCAATGGATGGCTCTCTAAACTTCTGTAATTTGGCTCCAATTATTGCTAAGACTTTTAAAATCATGGGATTAACAAAGTATTGTGAAACTTTCGAAAATGAAGATGCAGCCATAGCTAAATTGGCATAAATGCAACTTGATCTTTCGTCTTTCTCAAAACTTTATGATAAAGAGAAACTTCCAAATAAAAAAATAGATTTTATTGTTAGTTGGCTTGAAAAAAAAGGATTTCAAGTAAAGTTTTTCGTAGATAAAAAAAACCTTTTTTCAAAATCAAAAAAATCGGCCTTTGTTAAGGTGGAAAGCTTAGACTTCTCAAGTCTATTTTCAAGTAAAAATCTGCTTCCCTATTCTAAAATTTCTAAATATTTTCAGATTAATTTATTCGATAGTAATAATATTTCACCAAACAACATTGAGGGCTTAGTTGCTGGATTAAAGGTAAAATCCTCTTACGTTGGAGCGTTTTATCTATGGAATCCAAAAATTGATAGTCAGGATTTGATTACAACAATTGATTATTTTAAGCATTTGGTTCAATCAAATTTTAGAGAGTTGCTTCTAAGTAAAAAGTTAAGAAAAAACACTTCAGATTTAAGAGATAAAAAATTAGAAATAGAATCATTTATTGATATATCAGAGTTATTAAGTGGAACTAGTGAATCAGAAATTTTATTTCAAAAACTTTTAGAATATTTAGTATTTACTATGAATGCATCGAAAGGAGTAATTCTTTCAAAAGAACCAAATTCAGGAATATATGAGTTAAAAGCAACATTAGGGATTGAAGATGATCTTGATAAAAAAATCTTTAGAGAGAATAAGGGGGTTTTGTCTTTACTAAAGAAAGAAAAAAAATCGTTGCTGCTGAATTTTTCAGAGGATTTACCATTACTCTCATTTTCTAATAAAAATTCTGTGGTTGGTCCTTTCTTAAATGGTAAAAATCTAAATGGTTGTATAATATTATATGACAAGGAAAGTAGAAAAGGTTTTGTTGATTTTGATCAATACGACCTTAGGTTTTTCAATTCCATTGTCAAAAAAATCTCTTTGTCTTACAACAATTTAATCCTTTTAGACAATGTCAAAAAATCCAAAAAACTAATTGATAACATAATGTCTTCCATTTCAACTGGGATAGTTAAAATTAATCTAATGGGTGAAATTGAGTATATCAATGATTCAGCAATAGAAATTTTTCAGCTCGATAAATCAATATTATTAGATAATCATTACGCTATTGTTTTTGAGAGTAACCCAGATCTTACAGAATTAATTGAATTTGCAGAAAGTAGAAATCATATCCTTTATGAGGAAAATTTAAGAGTAAAAAAACAAGACAGTAACGAAACTAATATCAACCTAACCATTTCCCCTGTTTTTGACGATGGTGTTAACTCCGGTTCAGTTATTTCTTTTGAAGATTTATCTGATATAAATAAAGTGAAATCAACCTTTAAAAAATACGTATCAGAAAATATAGTAGATGAATTGTTATTGAATGAACATTCTTTAGAGCTGGGTGGAGTAGAACAGGAGGTTTGTGTATTATTTTCAGATATTAGAGGCTTTACTTCAATGTCAGAACGTATGGAGCCTTCGAAAGTGGTTACACTTTTGAACAGTTTCTTTGATAAGATGATAGATGTCGTCTTTAAATATGACGGTACTCTTGACAAAATAATAGGTGACGAACTAATGGTTTTGTATGGTGCTCCGTTAAAAAAAACAGATGATATTTTAAATGCTGTAAAAACAGCAAAAGAAATGTTTACTACCCTTGATAAATTCAATATAAAAATGTTAGAAGAAGGATATCCTAAATTGAATATTGGAATTGGAATTAATTATGGTAAAGTTATATGTGGTAATATTGGATCTGAGCAACAGATGAACTACACAGTGATTGGAGATACTGTAAATTTGGCTTCAAGATTGTGTTCGGCAGCAAAACCTGGAGAAATTATAATTTCTGATAGTGTATATAAAAATCTAGATAATACTATTGGCTTTTCGTTGAACGAAAAATTAAGTCTAAAAGGGAAGAAGCAACCTGTAAAAAGTTGGAAATTTACTTATTAATTATATAGCATAAATGCTTATAAAAAACAGTGTTATAAAAATAAGTGATCTTAATAAATGCTTAAGTCCCTTATTTACATTTAGAAATTTAGTTGATGCTATATTTGCTGTGGCATAAACAGATTGGGTTAAGTGTTTTCTATACGTATTTTCATCATTTAGTACTTCCTCCAAAGAATCAAAAAAGTTTTCAAAATTTTTATATTTTGAAACATCTCCAAAAAATAGAGGAGATTTTTTAACAGTAAAATCAAACCTCGGTAGAATACACATTACACATCTTCTCAAAGATGCAATTATAAAAAAAAAGGATACGCCAAGAAGTAGAACGTGGACAATACCAGAAAAACCGGTTGAAAAAGAATAAATATTTTCTTCATCTAAAATATCCAAAGTATAACCTAAACCAAAAATTAGACTATAAATTGATATTATTGCAGTAGCTTTAACCTCAGCAAATTGAATCTGACCATAGTTGTAATTGATCACATTCCAATAATCTTCAATATCTATATTTTTGAGTTTACTACCCATTAATGTTTACAATTGGTTTATTTGTTATCTTTCTAAATATAGAAATTTAAATTGAGAAAAATAAGAAGTAAAAGCTGCCAGCGTTGCCAAAAAACAGAGGGTATTATGTTCAGAGTTGTCTACCAAAATAATTTAGGGTGGCAATTTTTGTGTAAAAAATGTGTGCTCGAGGTGAAGGGAAGTACCTCATATAAATATGGAGGTACTTGGAAAAGATAAGATTTTCAATATTTATTAAAGATCAGGACAAAGAATATCAATACTTTGGTCAGCCTCGTAAAAACTTAAAGTATAGCTTTCAGGGTAAAAAGAATCACACTCCTTATATGATCTGAATAGCTTATCATCGGTATCAAAATAATAGGAAAAAGTACCACAATGATTTATATTTTCACCGGTTGCTCTTAATCCTAGTTTAAGAGTATCGACACCATTTTTTAATATGGTATACTTTATCTCATTACCTCTTACTATTTTTAATTGCTCAGTGTAATCGATACAGACTCCGTCTTCAACTAGTACTAGTTTAAATGGATTACTTTGCAGTGCCATAAAGTTTGTACCCCTTGTCCAAACTATACCATCTATTTTTTCAAGCAGTAATTGTTCTTTACTTTCTTTAGTACAGAAAATAAAAAACACGGTTAAAGAAATAATAAAAACTTTTTTCATTGGTTTTTATTTTTCACAAAGTCTCTTGCTAAGGCAATTAAAACGATAATCATTGTGATTACTACTGTGATTGCAACACCTTTAGGAGTCATAGAATTTTTTTAACTCTGCAAATATAAAAAAACACAGTTATTAAAGTAATTTCGTAGATTGGATTTGAGATTAATAACTTATCTAACTTGATAAAATTAAGAGAAGCTAAATTAAGTGATCTATCAACTTTATTGGATTTTGAAAAAAGTCTAATTAAATATGAAAGAGCCTTTACCCCAAATCTAAAAAAAAGCAACTTTAATTATTATGATTTAAAATCCTATATACAAGATCCTGATATTTCAGTTATGGTCGCAGAAAAAAATGGGTCATTGATTGCCTCAGGATATGCTTTAGTTCGATTAAACAAAATTTATAAAAATCCCTCACATATTGTATTTCTTGGATTTATGTACGTTGTTCCTGAATGCAGGGGGTTGGGCATTAACAAGAAAATTTTAGACTATCTCATAAAATGGGGACAAAAAAAAGGGTATTCAGAATTTCAGCTTGATGTTTATGCGCCCAATAAAAGCGCAATCAAAGCTTATAAGAAAATTGGATTTAATTTTGAAACTATAACAATGCGATTAAATATTGAAGAATAAAATTTCAGTATTTATATAACCAATCAGAACGGAATATTTACTCAATTTCTTTTTTTAAATTTATTCAACTATAAATCAATCCATTTTGAAGAAGCACTTAATATTTTTTTTAATGTTATACCCAACAATTATTATTTGTCAACAGGGTAATAATATTGATTTAAAAGAAGTTGTAAACACTGCCGCTGTTATCCCAAGAATCAATATTGATGGTCTTATATACTCGATAAGAGATAGAGATCAAATAATAACAAATCTTCTAAGATCACCTTTCTGGGATGAAGGCTATAAGTTTACCATTAACCTTGAAGATTATGATTCTGGCAGAAAATATACTTACCAAAACAAAGGAGTAGTCAGAGTTTTTGTAAATAATATTGAGTTGTCTCGAAGACATAATTTCAAAGCTTATGATAATATTAAACTGTTATTGAAAAACGCAGAGGACATATCTGTAATTTCAAGTGCTGAATGGCAAAGAGAGTCGAATTTAAAATATCAACGAAATTCCTCTTATTTAAGTTTAGAAATGGGACCTGATGAATTAAACAGACAGGGAGCTTTTTTGGATGAGAAAAAAAAGGTTCCTGTTACTTTAATAAAAATAAAATCAGACTTAAGCACTGAGGTTGTTTACAACAAAGCGAAAAAAAGGAGTAAGCTAAAAAAACTTTCAGAACTAAAGGTTATTGATAAAAGTGTAGAGGTCGGTGTCAAAGGGCAAGAGGGCTCTCGTAGATTGATTTTAAGAGCTGGCACTACAGTATATACAGACCAAATAACAACAGTTGAATTAGAAGGTGTTGATGTGGTAAAAAATGTTGAAGATAACGGAATAATATATTCTCCTGAATTAGTAAATGGACAAATAATTTTCAAAAAAAACCAAAAGTTAACAAGACTTAAAAAACAAAGTGACAAATTTTTAAAAATGGGGCTTAACGAATGGGGTATAGATGTAGATGCAAATACATGGTCTCAAGCATTGCGAGCTCATCTCAGGGGGAAACAGACCTTTATTACAAGTGACGGGTTACCAATTCTTTTCGGCGCAGTAACACTGGGTGATGAACAACCTGGCCCACTTTGGGTTGTAGATGGTGTTTATTTGACACAACCTCCAGTAAATGTAAGATCCTTAGCTCCATTAATACGTGAGGTTAACGTTTTAAAATACAATGCGACTAAATATGGTTCAAGGGGTGCTGCAGGTGTTATTGAAATCAACACTAGTGTTGGTCTATCTGAAGATTTAGGGAACTATAAAAAAAGCTTTGCTATCAGAGGAAAAGAAAATATTAGGCTTATGGAAGAATTTCAGAAATATGAAAAGCAATTTATTTTGGAAAGGGAAAAGCTTAACGACTCTAGAAAAATTTTTATCCAATCAAATGAAGTCGAAAAAGTAGATTCAATTCAAGAATTAATAAATTCATTAACATTAAAAAGTTATTTATTTACAGCTAATTTTGCTATAAATAATGCTGATTACGAAGTTGCACCATATTTGGCATTGAATAAAATAGGTGATGCAAAACTTAAAATATTAGAGGCCATAGAACAAAAATTATCTCCACAGATTAGGAAGTCTAAATATGGAAAAAGATTTATTGAATTTCTAGAGATTAAAAAAAGTAGAGATACTACAAGCACTAAAAATTAATTTGTCTTTTTCCTAAAATTTAATTTATTTTTAGTTTTTAACTTTAAGTTAAATCAATTCAGAACCCATTAAAATGCTTAATTATTATTGGATTTTTTAGAATAGTTTTACTTTTAAGTTGGTAATGACTCTATTAAAAAATAAAATATTAAAAATCCATCCTAAAGACAATATAATTGTTGCTCTTATTGATTTAAAAGCGGGAGAAATTATCACCTATCAGGGCAAGGAGATTTCCTTAATAACGGATGTTAATAAGAAACATAAGTTTGCAAATAAAAATCTGGATAAAGGACAGGATATTTACCTTTATGGGGTAATAGTTGGAAAAGCTACAAAACAAATTAAAAAAGGAGAGGCCATTAATACACAAAATATTTCTCATCACACACAAGAGTATTACTTACCAAAAAGTATAAAAAGGATATATAAACCTAATTTATCTAATAATCATTATAGTAGCAAAACCTTTGATGGTTATCATAGAGAAGATGGAAAAGTGGGAACAGAAAATAATTGGCTTGTAATTCCACTTGTATTTTGTCAAAATCGAAATATAGATGAATTAAAAAAAGCTTTGTTAGGTGGTTTAGGGTATGAAACTAAAAGGAAAAGAGCTTTCGATCTTGAAAGGTTAATCTCACATTTCAAATCTGGTGCAACCAAGTCAGAATTACTTGATCAGAATGTATTATCATCTGAAAAAAACAATTCAAAAAAACCATTATTTTCAAATGTCGATGGGATATATTTTATAACCCATGAGGGTGGTTGTGGAGGTTCAAAATATGATTCTGCTAGCCTTTGCAATTTAATTGCAGGGTATATTAATAATCCAAATGTCGCAGGAGCGACTATACTAAGTCTAGGATGTCAACACGCTCAAATAAGTCTTTTGGAAAAATCATTAAAAAGAATAGCTCCAGATCTTAAAAAAACAATCTTCTTAATGGAACAGCAAAAAAGCAATTCAGAAGAAGAATTTTTAGCAGAATGTATTAAAAAAACATTTATTGGTCTTATTGAAGCTAATAAAATTGAACGTAGACCTGCATCCATAAGTAAACTTACCTTAGGTTTGGAGTGTGGAGGATCAGATGGTTTTTCTGGAATTTCAGCAAATCCAGTTTTGGGATTTGTTTCTGATTTGGTTGTTGAACACGGTGGCTCTGCAATTTTGTCTGAATTCCCTGAATTAAATGGAGTCGAACAGGAGCTTATAAATAGGTGTACAAATCTTGAAAAAGCAAAAAAATTCAAAACTCTAATGCAAAATTATAATAAAAAAGCAACTGCCTTAGGAGCTGGTTTTGATTCTAATCCATCTCCGGGTAATATTAAAGATGGTTTAATTACAGATGCTATTAAATCAGCTGGAGCTGCAAAAAAAGGGGGTACTTCTCCTGTTGTGGACGTCTTAGACTATACTGAGCAAAGTAGTATTCCAGGTTTAAATCTTTTGTGTACTCCAGGAAATGACGTTGAATCAACTACTGCACTTGCAGGTTCAGGGGCTAATATTATTTTATTTACTACTGGTTTGGGAACTCCTACTGGAAATCCTGCAGTCCCTGTTTTAAAAGTTTCTTCCAATACAAGTTTGTATAATAATATGGCTGATATTATTGATTTTAATACTGGTACAATAATTGATGGAACAAGCAACATTAAAGATTGTGGAGAAAAACTTTTAAATTTTATCTTGGAAGTGGCAAGTGGAAGAGTAAAAGTTTGTGCTCGGAAACTAGGCCAGAATGATTTCATTCCTTGGAAAAGAGGCATGTCACTTTAAATGCAACAGAATGAATAAAAAATTTTCTCTAAAGAATAAAACCGCTCTTGTAACTGGTGGCGGAAGTGGAATTGGCCAAGCTATTTCATTAACCCTTTCCTCACAGGATGCATTTGTACATGTATTGGATAATCAATTTGAATCTGCATTGGAAACAGTAAATGATATAAAAAAAAATAACTTTATTGGAGTGGCTCACCAATGTGATGTTTCAAACATTCAAGAAGTCAATCAAGTTATCCTTGAAATATACAAAACATCAAATATTGATATTCTTATTAATAACGCTGGAATTGCTCATGTTGGGAATATAGAAAATTGCCAAGAAGAAGACCTGGATAGATTGTATAATGTGAATATAAAAGGAGTTTATAATTGTTCAAAAGCTGTTATTCCATATATGAAAAAAAATAAAAACGGGGTGATTATTAATCTTGCCTCTATAGCCTCTAGTGTTGGGATTAGTGACAGGTTTGCATACTCTATGACAAAGGGTGCTGTTCTAACTATGACATATTCAATTGCTAAAGATTACGTGAAAGATAATATTAGATGTAATTGTATTTCACCAGCCCGAGTTCATACTCCCTTTGTAGACGGATTTATAAAAAAAAATTATCCGAATGAAGAAAAAAAAATGTTTAAAAACCTATCAAAAACTCAACCTATCGGACGCATGGGAACCCCACAAGAGATTGCGGACCTTGCTTTATATCTTTGTTCTGAGGAAGCAAAATTTATTACAGGGTCAAATTTTGCAATTGATGGAGGATTTGTAACTCTTAATTCACAATAATATGAAACTTATTAGATTTGGCAGTCTCAAAAAAGAAAAACCTGGTGTTTTAACATCCGAAGGAAAGCGAATTGATGTTTCTGATTTTGTATCGGATTATGATGAAAAATTTTTCGAAGAAGAAGGTTATGAAAGTCTAAAAAAATGGCTTTATCTAAATGAAAATTCTTGCCCTACAGTTGATGAAAATGTAAGATGGGGTTCTCCTCTTGCAAGGCCTTCAAAAATTGTCTGTGTGGGATTAAATTATGCCAAACATGCTAGAGAAAGTGGAATGGAAATACCAAAAGAACCTGTTTTATTTTTCAAATCAACTTCGGCAATTGTAGGACCATATGATCCAATTATAATACCCAAAGGAAGTATTAAAACAGACTGGGAGGTAGAACTTGCAATAGTAATTAGTAAAAAAGCTTCTTATGTGTCGGAGGATGAAGCTTTAAAACATGTTGCAGGTTATGTCCTCCATAATGATGTAAGTGAGCGTTCTTTTCAATTGGAGCGATCAGGACAGTGGGTAAAGGGTAAAAGTAGTGATAGCTTTGCACCTATCGGTCCATTTATTGCCACCAGTGATGAAATTTTAGATCCAAATAATCTTAATCTTTGGCTTAAGCTAAATGGAGTAATTATGCAAGATAGTAATACATCCGATTTTATTTTTAATGCTCAAGAAGTAATAAGTCATATTAGTCAATTTATGACTTTACTTCCAGGTGACATTATTTCAACAGGAACACCCTTTGGGGTTGGCTTAGGATTAAACCCACCAAAATATTTAAAAGAAGGAGATGAAGTTGAACTAGGTATTGAAGGTCTGGGGATTTCAAAACAAAAATGTGTAGCTTTTAAAAATGATAATTGATAGCCATCAACATTTTTGGAATTATAATCCTGAAAGAGATACCTGGATAGATGAATCAATGCAAGTGTTAAAAAAAAATTTCCTTCCAAAGAACTTAAAACCAATTTTAATAAATAATGGAATTGATGGCTGTATTTCTGTTCAAGCCGACCAATCATACCTAGAAACAGAGTTTTTACTAAAATGTGCCTCAAACAACAAGTTTATTAAGGGTGTTGTTGGTTGGGTTGATTTATGTTCACCTAATCTAGAAAAAAAATTAGAAAAGTACACTTCAGACAAAATATTTAAGGGTGTAAGACACATTGTTCAATCTGAAAGTCCCGAATATTTACTTAGGAAGGATGTTCAATCTGGAATATCAAAATTATCAAAATTCAATCTTACTTTTGATTTATTGGTTACTCCAATCCAGCTGCAATCGGCAATTAAATTGGTTAAAATTTTCCCTAATCAAAAATTTGTTCTAGATCATATTGCGAAACCTCGTATTTCTGAACCTTTAAATAAAACTTGGGTGAGTGACATAATTAATTTATCGAAATGTAGTAACGTCTTTTGTAAGATTTCAGGATTAGTTACTGAAACGAAAGGATATAATTTTTCTGAAACCGATTTTTTGCCTTTTCTAGATGTAATATTTAAATATTTTGGTTTCGATAGAATAATGTACGGCTCTGATTGGCCTGTTTGTTTACTAGCGGCAGACTACAAAAAAGTACTCGAGATAATTAGCAATTATTTAATGAGTTACGATTTAAAAATTAGACAAAAAATAATGGGAACAAACGCTAAAATATTTTATAACTTATAGTTAAAATGGATTTAGGATTAAAGGGAAAAATAATAATCGTAACCGGAGGCTCAAAAGGTATTGGTTCTGGTATTGTTTCAGTTTTGTCAGAGGAGGGTGCTATACCTGTTATTGTAGGCAGAGATAAAGACACTATTCTAAGTACCGTAAATAAATATAGAGAAAGAAATTATCAAGTTGGATATGCATTTGCAGAATTGACCGACCCAAAGCAATGTGAGCGAGCTGTAAAAAAAATAATTGATGACTTTGAGAAAATTGACGGTTTAGTAAATAATGCAGGGGTAAATGATGGAGTAGGTTTAGAAAAGGGGACGTATGAAGATTTTTTAAATTCAATAAATAAGAACATCGCTCACTATTATAAAATGGCTCAGCTAGTGTTGCCTGAACTTAAAAAAAACAAGGGTGCAATTGTAAACATTGGATCAAAGGTATCGGTTACTGGACAAGGTGGAACATCAGGTTATGCAGCCGCATGCGGTGGAAGAAACACCTTGACTAGAGAATGGGCAGTAGAATTAATACCTTATTCGATAAGAGTTAATAGTGTGATTGTTGCAGAATGCTATACACCTTTATATAAAAAATGGATAGAAAGTTTTGAAGATCCAAAAGAAAAACTTGTCTCAATAACTAATAAAATTCCATTAGATAAGCGAATGACAACAATTGAAGAAATTGCTAATACAGTCGCTTTTTTGATCTCAGAAAAATCGAGCCATACAACTGGCCAATTGATCTACGTTGATGGTGGTTATACTCATTTAGATCGAGCAATTTTTTAACAAATTCACTAAAACATGGAATTCAACGATAAAAAAAAATATTGTTTTGCATTGGATTTAAAAAATGATCCGGAAAAAATTCAGGCCTACATTGATCATCATAAAGGGGTATGGCCAGAGATTAAAGAAAGTATTAAAAATGCTGGGATTAATCAACTTGAGATTTTTCATACTCATAATCGTCTATTCATGATTGTTGAAGGAAATAAAGATTTCTCTCTCCAAAAAAAGTCTAAAATGGATTCGGAAAATCCTTTTGTACAAAAATGGGAAGAAATAATGTGGGAGTACCAAAAATCACTACCCAATACAAAAAAAGGTACTAAATGGGTATTAATGGAAAAAATTTATGACCTAGATAAATAATTTATTAAATGAAAGCTCATTAATCATCATGATTGAAAAATCATCAGCTTTAGTTTCTAAAAAAGTATTAACACCTTTTATATTAGTTACTTCACTTTTTGCTCTTTGGGGGTTTGCAAATGACATAACAAATCCAATGGTGGCTGCGTTTGGAACACTTATGGAACTTTCAAACTCAAAAGCAGCTTGGGTTCAATTAGCATTTTATGGTGGCTATGCAACTATGGCTATACCAGCTGCAATGTTTGTAAGAAGATTTAATTATAAAAAAGGAATTATTCTCGGTTTAGCATTATATTCAATAGGTGCTCTTCTATTTTATCCAGCTGCTAAGTTTGAAGCATTTGGATATTTTTTGATATCACTATATATATTGACATTTGGATTAGCTTTTTTAGAAACAACTGCTAGTCCATATATAATGTCGATGGGTGAAGACGAAACTGCAACTCGAAGATTAAATTTAGCACAAGCCTTCAATCCCTTTGGATCTCTATTGGGTATGTTTGTAGCTTCAAATTTTATTCTTTCAAAATTAAAATCAGATCAAAGAGATATTTCAGGTGAAATAATATTTAATTCATTGGGGAATGCTGAAAAAGCGATAATTAGAACGCATGATTTAAGTATTATAAGTATGCCTTACATCATTCTAGGATTTATTGTAGCTGCGATGTTAGTATTGATTACGATTACTAAAATGCCATCAAAAATTAGCGAATCAGATTTATCTAATGATTTAGCTGCATTTAAAAGATTGTTCAGAAATGCTAATTATAGAGAAGGAGTAATTAGCCAAATGTTTTATGTAGGAGCACAAATAATGTGTTGGACATTTATAATACAATATGCTGATAAATTAGGGATGCCGAAAGCTCAGGCTCAGAATTATAACATTTTAGCAATGACTATTTTTTTAACTAGTAGATTTTTGTGTACTTATTTAATGAAATTTATAAGCTCAAAAAAATTGTTAACACTATTTGCAGTTGGAGGAATAATCTCAATTTTAGGTGTAATTTTTTTAAAAGACATCAAGGGGCTTTATTTTCTAGTGGCCACTTCTGCATTTATGTCTTTAATGTTTCCAACAATCTATGGTTTAGCACTTCATGGTTTAGGAAATGATACTTCTCTGGGAGCGGCAGGACTTGTGATGGCAATTGTTGGTGGAGCACTAATGCCTCCTCTACAGGGATGGATCGTAGACTTAGAAACTGTTGGTAATTACAAAGCAGTAAATATTTCATTTGTTTTACCTTTGATTTGTTTTTGTGTTATTATGATTTATGGATACCGAACTTTAAAAATTCATAAAAATTAAGTTTTATGAAAACAGACATTCATTACATAAATAGTAAATACCCCTCAATACCTGACTTGAGGGATAAAGCTAAAACCAAAATTCCCAAATTTGCTTTTGAATATTTAGATGGTGGTTGTAATGATGATGTAAGCTTAAAACGCAACACACAAAGAATTCGAGAAATTGAGTTAAAACCTAAATATTTAGTTCCATACAAGAGTCCAGATTTAAATGTAAATCTATTTGGTGAAATTTATGATTCACCCTTTGGAATTGCACCTATTGGACTACAGGGATTGATGTGGCCTAAAGCACCTGAAATTCTTGCAAGAGCAGCATTTAATCATAATATTCCCTTTATTTTAAGCACTGTGTCTACATCAAGTATAGAGACTATTTCTGAAATAACTAATGGGAAATTCTGGTTTCAATTATATCATCCAGCTGAAGAAAGTGTAACTAAAGATTTATTGAAAAGAGCTGAATTTTCTGGTTGCAAAGTTTTAATAATTCTTGCTGATGTTCCCTCTTTCGGTTACCGGCCTAGAGACATAAGAAATGGGTTAGCAATGCCCCCAAAATTTACGCTTAAAAATATAATACAGGTTTTAAAAAAGCCTGAGTGGGCTTTGAATACTTTAATAAATGGGCAACCATCATTTGAGGTTTTAAAGCCATACATGCCAAAGAGTTTAAATTTAAAACAATTAGCAAAATTTATGGATAGTACTTTTTCGGGTAGATTAAATGAAGAAAAAATTAAAAAGCTTCGCGATAGTTGGAAAGGTAAATTAGTAATTAAAGGGACTGAATCTGTTCATGATATTGAAAAAGCTTACAAATTGGGAATTGATGGTGTTATAATATCTAATCATGGTGGAAGGCAAGTTGACGTTGGACAGTCAACTGTAGATTCATTAAAGACTATAGCCCCGATATATAAGGATAAATTAAAAATAATGATGGATAGTGGAATTCGAGGGGGGGCTGATATTGCCAGAGTTTTAGGAGTAGGAGCAGATTTTACATTTTTGGGAAGGTCATTTATGTATGGTGTTTCTGCTCTTGGATCAAAAGGGGGCAATCATACTATATCTATAATTAAAAAGGAATTAAATCAGATTATGGAACAATTAGGGTGTAGTAAAGTAAAAGATTTTGTCGATACTAGAATTAGTTAGTATTTGTAATACTTAAGTTTTAAATCGGAATTCCTATTTTTAGTACTTCTCGACCTATTTTATTGAAATTTCTTTTTTAATCTCTGAATTATTCATCAATTTAAGAAGTTCTAATAGCTGATCTATATTTCTTGTGTAATGTTTGGCTGAAGTTTTTTTCTTTCCAACTTTTATTTTGTAACTCCTGGGTGGTAAACTTGAGAACATACTTTCATCTGTAATATCATCACCTGCTGCAAGACAAAAGTCATATTTTTTTTTGTTGATGAGGTCTAGTGCACTTGTTCCTTTATTTATGTTAGAAGGGATAAGTTCTAGGACTTTGTTTCCATCCATTAATGTCAAATCATTTGGAAGTAAACTTTTTAAAACTGTTTTTAACTCTACCGCTCTTTGAGTACCTAGTTCAGGGTCTGCTTTCCGATAATGCCACGAAAGAGAGTTTGTTTTATGCTCAATAAATGTTCCTGGTGTGTTGTCTGTGAATGTGTTTAATACTGGGAGTAAATGTTCAATCCATTTATTACTTAGCCCTTTTTTCTTATGCCAATCACCATCTTTTTGTTTCAAATAGAGACCATGTTCAGCAACTAAGGTCAGGTTCAAACCTGTAAAATACTTATCCAGAAAAGTATAAGTTCTACCACTCATAATAACAACATCAGTATTTTCATGAGAACTTAAATTTTCTAATAAATCTAAAAGAGGTTTAGGCGGAACAACTTTTTCGGGATTTTCATGGAATCCTATTAGGGTTCCATCATAATCTAGTAATAAAAGTCTTTTTTTCGATTCTTGATAAGACTTCACTATTTTTTTTGCAATTACAGGTGTAACCAATTTTACTTTTGAAGTAAATTCTTTCTTTGATGTCTCACTGAGAGTATCTATGAAGTTTGACGACCATTTGTTTATATCATAGCGTTTAATTCGATTTCTGAGAATTATATTTCTTTCCTTTTGATCCTTTAAAGGCATCTCAACAGCAGTTTTTATTGCTTGAGAAAGTTGTTCAATATCAAAAGGATTTACCGATATTGCTTGAGACAATTCTTTTGAAGCACCTGCCAGCTCACTTAATATCAGAACACCATCATTATTAATTCGTGTTGCCAAGTATTCTTTAGCAACTAAATTCATCCCATCACGAAGAGGGGTGATCATCGCAACATCTGACGAAACATACAAATCAATTAGATTTTCAAAAGGCATTGAACGATAATAATACCAAACAGGAGTCCAATTTACAGAAGCAAATTTGCCGTTTATTCGACCTACAACTTCATCTGTTTGACGTTTCAAAATTTTGTATTGTGGAACTTTGGATCTCGACGGCACTGCCAGCATTACCAGTCTGATTTTGTCATGATATTCTGGGTTAGTATCAAGAAATCTTTCAAAGGCCAACAATCGATTTAGTATCCCTTTTGTGTAGTCGAGTCTGTCAATAGAAAGAATTAGCTTTCCCTCGTTAGCTAACTTATGTGTGTTTATTTGTCTTTTTAGTGCTGAACTATTGGGTGAAATCCTTAAGTTTTTTCGAGCTGCTTCTTCGAATTTCTTAAAATCTATACCCATTGGGAAAGTATTTACGACAATCTCTCTACCTTGGTGAAGTATAATATTAAAATTAACTTCCAAGTTTAAAATCCTTTTAACAGAACTTAAAAAATGTCGCTCATAATCATAAGTATGAAAACCAATTAGATCGGCTCCCAACATCCCTTTTAAAAGCTCTTCTCTTTTTGCAAAAATTCTAAAAATTTCGAATGAAGGGAATGGTATATGAAGAAAAAAGCCAATAGTAACATTTGGATTGATATCTTTTACCATTTGCGGACATAACAAAAGTTGATAATCATGAATCCACACCTTATCGCCATCTTTGACGACTTTTAAAACCTCATCAGCAAATTTTTGATTTACCTCTATATACGATTGCCATTGAATCAAATCAAATTTGTGAATTTCAATAAAGTAATGAAATAAAGGCCATAGGCATTTGTTTGAAAACCCAAAATAGAAATCATCTAATTCTTTTTCATTCAAAAATACTGGACAAAACTGCTTATCCAATAAATTCTCATTAATCTGCCTTTTACTTTTTTTGTCTAAACTATCAGAACTTATCCCTGGCCAACCAACCCATAATGACTTACCTTCACTATGAAACGACTTCAGGCCTGTAGCCAGCCCTCCGCTAGTAGGTGTGAAAAACCATTCACCGTCTTTACTTTCAGCTTGAACGGGAAGCCTGTTTGATACAATTATATTTTTAGACATCTTGAACTTACGAATACAAAATTACCAGCATTTTGAAAGTAAAAGCCAAAAAAATCATTTTAAATTGAATTTATCCTAATTTGAGAATCTTCAATGCTAATTAAAGAGAATACTTCAATAAATCACATCTAATATTTCAAATATGTATCACTTTAGTGTTTTCCCCAATAAAATCTAAAAAAAGTTATTTTTTCCTCTTAAATTTAAATAAAGGAATTAATCAAGCCATCAAATAATGATTGAAGAAAAGAATCTAAACTATGGTATTATTGGTAATTGTAGATCAGCGGCTCTTGTAAATGATAAGGCATCTATTGACTGGTGTTGTTTACCAAAGTTTGATTCCTCATCAGTATTTGCAAAAATATTAGATGATAAAAAGGGGGGAGGATTTTGGATAGAAACAAAACAAAAATTTCATATTTCACAAACTTATCTAAAGAACACCTGTATTCTTAGAACTATTTTTAGAAATGAAAATCATGAATTTGAAGTAATAGACTTCATGCCGCGATTTATTAAAAATAAAGGAGAGTTTTATACACCTCCTGAAATAATTAGAATTATTAGTCCAATTAAAGGGTCTCCTGAAATTAAGTTTAAGTATGACCCAAGATTAGAATATGCTCAAGGTGAAACTAAACATGTTGTAAAAAAAAATTTGGTTAGAAGCCGGGTAGATAGCCCAAAACATGATAGCCTTTTTTTGTACACAAATATTGAAAATATCAAAATAATTCAGTCCAATTTGCATAGACTTGAGGGAACAATTTTTTTTAATATTTCATATAATGAAAAATTAAAAACACCCCAGCTTTCAGATTGTCTTTTAAATTTTGATAGAACAAAGGTTTATTGGCTAAATTGGTGTTCAAAAACACCTGTTTTTAAGCATTACAATGATCAGATTTTGCGAAGTGCTATGACATTAAAACTAATGTCTTATGACAAAACTGGAGCAGTATTAGCTGCTGTAACAACCTCATTACCTGAAACTATTGGTGAAGTGAGAAACTGGGATTATCGTTTCTGTTGGATTCGAGACGCCTCTATGGTTATTAGAGTAATTTCAAAGCTAGGTCATAAAAGGATTGTAAAAAACTTTATAAACTTCATTATAGAATTAATCCCTGATAAAGCGCAAAAATTACAGATAATGTATGGAATAAATGGTGAGGAAATTCTCACAGAAGAATTTTTAGATCACCTTTCAGGCTATGAAAATTCAAAGCCAGTAAGAATTGGAAATGCTGCGTACATTCAAAAACAAAATGATATTTATGGAATTTTAATGGATGCAATTCATGCTGAGATTAAACAGTTTTCAATTGGCTTTGAAAGATTACAAGAAATTTGGTCAATTGTTAAAGGAATAGTTTGGGTTGTAAAAAATAATTGGGAAAATCCTGACAAAGGAATATGGGAATTCAGATCTGAAGATCTTCATTTCACCTTTTCTAAAGTATTATGTTGGGTAGCAATCGATCGTGCAATAAAAATAGCTGAATTACTGGATAAAAATGAAGCAGCTAAAAAATGGGAGCCTTTGAAAAAACAGATTAAAGATGATATCGAAAATAAAGCATGGAATGAAGATATACAGGCTTATACACAATCCTACGGATCAAAACATCTTGACGCCTCAGTTTTATTAATAGAACAATATGGATTTATAAGTCCAAATGAGTCTAGATTTATAAGTACGGTCAATGCTATTGAAAAAGAACTTGCATATGAGGGCCTTTTATATAGGTATAAAAACCAAGATGATTTCGGTTTGCCCTCCTCATCATTTACAGTTTGTACCTTTTGGTTTATAAATAGTTTAATCAAGATTGGGGAGTTAGAAAAAGCAAAAACTTATTTTGATAATTTATTGAGTTACGGAAACCATCTGCAACTCTTTAGTGAAGATATTGACTTTAAATCAAAACGTCTTCTTGGAAATTTTCCACAAGCATATTCTCACCTTGCACTTATTGATACAGCATTATCATTTAATTTGGCGTCCTGATGAAACTGTTTTTTAGTAATCTACTAGGATTATTTTTAATATTAAATTTTATAACTGCTTCAAATACCCAAAGTATAAAAAAAAATAAAATTTCAAGTAATTTATATATATATGATTTTATTGAAAAAAAATCAAAATTGCTAAAAAGTGTAAATAGACACATTGAAGCTCCTAATTGGGATCCTAACAATGATTTTTTAATTGTAAATTCTAATGGGAGATTAGAAAAATACGATACTGAAGGGCATTATATAGGATTAATACCAACCGGCTCCTTAAATAAATGTAATAATGATCATGGCATATCTTATGATGGGAAAAATTTATTTTTTTCTAGTGGAAAAAGAAAAATTAAGGGTCACAGTTCATTCATATACAAGGTTTCTATTCTAGGAGGAAAGCCAGTACTTTTGACAGAAAATTCACCATCGTATTGGCATGGTGTATCACCTAACGGGAAAGATATTGTTTACACAGCTAAAAGGAATGACAACTATGATATTTACATGATGAATATTGACGAGAAAAAAGAAGTAAGGTTGACCTTTGCAAATGGATTAGATGATGGCCCAGAGTATTCACCAGAGGGGAAATTTATATATTTTAATTCCTTTAGAGATGGGAAAATGGAAATTTGGCGGATGCTTACAGATGGATCTAATAAAGAAAAACTGACAAATGATAAATATTCTAATTGGTTTCCACACATTGCTCCTGATAATAAAAAATTTATTTTCCTAAGTTATATTGAAGATCAAAAACAAAATCACCCCTTTGGCAAAAAAGTTAAGTTAAGACTGTATGATTTAAATACAAAATCAATTAAAGATATGACACCAATATTCACTGGAGGGCAAGGCACAATTAATGTTTCGTCGTGGAGTCCTGATAGTACAAAATTTGCGTATATTTCTTATTCTTTTCAATAATTTACAATTTAGCTCGAATTCTTTAATAAGATAGTTTTTTGTATTTTCAATGCTAGAGTAAGTAGGGATAAAATTCAAAAGCAAATGTTTAAAACAACACACTTTTTTTTCTTCTTTTTTCTGATTAGTGTAAATATTTCATTAGGTCAAAAAGTTACTTCATATTACTTAATAAGGCATGCTGAAAAGGTTCTAACAAACCTTAATAATCCAAATCCACATTTAACGACAAAAGGTATGCAGCGCTCACTTGAATGGAAAAAAATTTTTGGAAAAATCCATTTTGATAGGATTTACTCTAGATCTTATCACCGAACTTTAGAGATGGCAAAACCAATAGCAGATGAGCGAAATATTGAAATTCAAAAATATGACCCAAATAATTTATTCAATGAAAATTTTAGAAAAAATAATATTGGTAAAACTATACTAGTTGTAGGTCATAGCAACACAACTCCCGTTCTAGCTAACAAAATTATCGGGAAGGATATATATTCCTTAATAGATGAAAGAAAATATGGATATCTATTTTTTATACAAATTATAGGAAAAAAAATAACTTACCAATTGCTCAACTTAGAATGATAAAAATGATAAACAAAATTTAATATTTCATGAGATTTTTTTATACAGCAGTAATAATTGCTTTTTCACAAATTTTATTTGCTCAAGATGTCAAAGAAAATGAGGTTGAAGAGGGTTTGCCCCTAAAAGCAACAAGATCAATAGAAATTAATACAAATGAAGGAACTTGGATCTCGTTAGATGTTCATCCTGGTGGTGAGAAAATTATTTTTGACCTTTTAGGAGACATATATGAACTTTCTATTGAAGGGGGTAAAGCAAATCGTATTACGGAAGGTCTTGCTTTTGACTCTCAACCGAAATATTCTCCTGATGGAAATTCAATACTCTTTTTATCAGATAGAAGTGGTGGAAACAATGTTTGGATAATTGACAGAAAGGAAAAAGATACTGTTCAACTTACAAAAGGTAATATCTCTAAGATGCAATCTGCTGATTGGTCAAGAGATGGTAATTATGTGGCAGTGAGCAAGGGAACTCGAAATTTTAAGTTACATCTTTATCATAAAGATGGTGGTGGAGGAAGTCAGTTAATTGAAGAGCCAGAAAGGCTTAAGATTTCAGAACCTACTTTTAGTGCAGACGGACGTTTGATTTGGTTTTCACAAAGAATGGGAGCCTGGCAATATAATGCGCGATTTCCTCAATATCAACTAGCAACTTATGACCGCGAGGATGGATCAAAAGAGGTTATGACATCGCGTTATGGATCTGCTTTTACTCCTACACTTTCCCCTGATGGTAATTGGCTTGTTTATGGGACTCGTTTCAATGATCAAACCGGGCTTGTAAAAAGGAATCTGAAAACAGAAGAAGAGGATTGGTTAGCTTATCCAGTTCAACACGATGAACAAGAATCAATTGCCCCTTTAGGTGTACTTCCAGCAATGTCTTTTACTCCAGACAGTAAAGAATTAGTTGCTTCATATGGGGGTAAAATTTATAGAATTCCAATAGATGGTGGAAAAGCTATCAATGTTCCATTTAAAATAAACGAAAAATTGGTTATGGGCCCTCAATTAAAATTCAACTACCCTGTTGATGATTCATCTACTTTTCTAGTAAACCAAATTAGAGATTCTAAAATTTCTCCAGACGGCAAATCAATTGTTTTTTCAGCTTTGAATAAACTATATATTATGAATTTCAAAGATCAGATACCAAGAAGACTAACTAATTTTTCTTTTATAGAGGCTATGCCCGCATGGAACAAAAATGGTAAAGAGATTGCTTACGTCACTTGGGATGAAGAAAATGGTGGTAGTGTTTACAAGCAAAGAGTTGATAAAATTTCAAAGCCAATTAAAATGACTCAAGAGTTAGGAGTTTACACAGAACCCGTTTGGAGTTTAGACAACAGAATCGTCGTTTTTAAAGGATCTTCTCAGCAATTTAAAAATTCGTATGGACCAAGATCCTTTAGACAAAAATCAAGTTTGGTCTGGCTTAATGGCAAGAACCCAGGTAAAACCAAACTAATAACTAAGGCTTCTGGTTTATCAAATCCACATTTTGCCCAAAATGACAATCGGATTTATTTAAATTCTAAAGATGGTTTAGTTTCTATTAGATGGGATGGAACTGACAAGAAAAAACATCTCTTTGTGGATGGAATCACCGCATATGGCACTTTATATGATTTCAATCATCTATTATCTGACACGCCAACAATTTCTAAGAAAAAACCATCCAAAGCTTCAGTATTGACTCGTGCTCCAAAAGGTCCTTATGCACTTGCACAGATAAATAATGATATTTATGTAGTTACTGTCCCATATTTAGGAGCTGATGGAGCAAAAATAAATGTTAATAATCCAGAGGAAGCTAATTTTCCTTCCCTCAAACTCACAAAGTTTGGAGGACAGTTCCCCAGTTGGGATTCAACTGGAAATGTAGTTTATTGGACCCTTGGCAAGACTCTTTTTCGTTATGATATTTTAAAAGCAAAACAGATTGAAAAATTAAAAAAGGCTGAGGAGAGAGCTCTTGAAAATGAAAATAAAACCATTTCATCATCTAATGGTGGAGATAAAACTATTGAAGAGTATCAAGCAAATGAAAAAGATATTATAGTTAAAATGGAAAGGGCTATGCCAAAAGGTCATTTAGCACTAACAAATGCAACTTTGATTACAATGTCTGGGGAAGAGATTATTGATGATGGTACAATTATTTTAAAAAATAATAGAATTGAAAAGGTTGGCAAATCCAATGAAATCTCAATTCCTAAGGATGTCAGAGAAATCAATTTGAAAGGAAAATTTATAATACCAGGATTTGTAGATACTCATGCCCATTTGCGTCCTGCTTGGGGACTCCAAAAAAACAGTGTTTGGAGTTATGCCGCAAATCTTGCTTACGGTGTAACAACTACACGCGACCCTCAAACTGGAACAACTGATGTATTGACATATGCTGATATGGTTGAAGCAGGTATAATTCCTGGACCCAGAATTTATTCCACCGGACCAGGTCTTCTTTATTCAGGGTATAATATTAAAAGTTTAGACCATGCGCGAGATGTACTAACGCAATATTCCAAATATTATAATACAAAGACTATAAAAATGTATGTTACTGGAAATCGACAACATAGACAGTGGATTATCCAAGCAGCAAAAGAACAAAAGCTAATGCCAACAACTGAAGGAGGTTTAGATTTTAAACTAAATATTACGCAAATTTTAGATGGATATCCAGGCCACGAACATTCATTTCCAGTATATCCATTGTATAAAGATTTTGTTGACTTTGTATCAGCTTCTAAGACAGCTTACACACCCACCTTACTTGTTTCATATGGTGGTCCGTTTGCTGAAAATTATTATTATGCAACTGAAGAAGTGCAGAAAGATGAAAAAATTAATCGCTTTACCCCCAAATCAGAATTAGATATAAAGTCAAGAAGGAGAAATTCAGGTTGGTTTATGAAAGAAGAATATGTTTTTGATGACCATGCTGTATTTGTAAAAGATTTAGTTGAGGCTAATGGAATAGCTGGAGTAGGTTCTCACGGACAGCTTCAGGGACTTGGATACCATTGGGAACTCTGGAGTATGTATTCTGGAGGTATTTCGAATCATGATATGTTAAAGGTTGCCACCATACTTGGAGCAGAGGCTTTGGGTTTAGAAAATGATTTGGGGAGCTTAGAGCAAGGTAAATTGGCAGATTTAATTATTTTAGAGAAAAATCCGTTGAATAATATTCGAAACACAAACCAAATAAAATTTGTTGTTAAAAACGGATTTATTTATGATGCCGAAACTTTGAATATGATTTATCCAAAAGAGAAAAAACAAGAATATCCTTGGACTCAAGAAGCACCAATGTTAAATTTACCAGGTATTAAGTAACCAAATAAATCTTTTATTCTATAAACATCAATGTATCTAATTAACCATGTCGCACAATAATTTTTTCTATAATAAATCAAAATCTTGCACAGAGATTAAGAATTATTTTAAATCTACAGTAAGAAAGACCTCACTTATTTTTCTATTCCTTATTGCATATACTGTTAAACCCCAAATTCCTCTAGCTGAGCATCCAAGACCAGATTTTGAAAGGCCAACTTGGAAAAACTTAAACGGCTCTTGGGACTTTAAATTCGATTATGAAGACAAGGGATTAAAAGAAAGTTGGCATAAAGGAACAAAATTTGATAAAAAAATTATTGTTCCTTTTCCTTGGGGGTCAAAATTATCAAAAGTAAAAGATGAAGCTGATATTGGATGGTATTTTAGACAAATTAATATTCCACAAGATTGGAAAACAAAAAAAACATTTATTACAATTGGAGCTTCAGATTGGGAAACTACAGTTTGGATTGATGGACAATTTGTAGGAAAACATCAAGGAGGTTATGTCCCTTTTTCTTTTGATTTAACACCACATATAAAATATGGTCAAAATCAAAATCTTACCATTAGGGTAGATGATGACGCTGGAGATCCAAAAAAATTCAAAAGAGGTTTTGCTCTTTATGGTAAACAAGGATATGGTAATGCTCGAGGTATTTGGCAAACAGTTTATTTAGAAGCCAGAGGGCAAAATTTTATTGATGCAATTCATTTTACCCCAGATATTGATAATAGTAAAGTAAATGTTACAGCTTATTTGGATAAGTATGCATCAACTGAACTACCCCTTAAAATAAAAATTTATACTGACAGAGGATTCATAAATCATGAAATTAATTTTAAACCCGGACAACTTAAGAGAAATTTCGATATCAATATTCCGGAAATGAGATTATGGAGCCTTGAAGATCCTTATCTGTACAAAGCAGAAATCAATTTAGGCGATGATTTTTTAAAATCTTATTTTGGAATGCGCAAAATTTCAATTACGAATTTACCCGGCACTGAGTATCCCTATGTTGCGCTAAATAATAAACCAATTTATCTTCAATTAGCACTTGATCAATCATATCATCCTGACGGTTATTATACCTTCCCAAGTGATAAATTCATGAAAGAAGAAATTTTAAGAAGTAAGTCCATAGGACTAAATGGAATCAGAATTCATATAAAAGCTGAAATTCCAAGAAAATTATTTTGGGCAGATAAATTAGGTCTTTTAGTAGTTGAAGACTTGCCTAATTCTTGGGGTGACCCAGATAAATTTATGAGAAGGGAGTCTGAGTATACACTCAAAGAAATGATAAAAAGAGACTATAATCATCCGTCTATTTTTTCGTGGGTTCTCTTTAATGAACAGTGGGGACTTTCAACCAAAAATGATCAAGAGGATAACAAACAAAACAAGAGCGAAATACTACCAGAAACATATAATTGGGTTACTTCAATGTATTACTTGGCTAAATCAATCGATAAATCTAGACTTATAGAAGATAATTCACTGTGTTGTGGTGGAGTTCACACTGCGACTGACATAAACTCTTGGCATGTATACCTTCCAGGTTATGCTTGGGAAAACTATCTAAGAGAAAAAACTGAAAAAAATTTTAAGGGATCTACTTATCAATATTATAAAGGTTTTAGACAACAAAATCAGCCTTTTATTAATTCAGAATCTGGAAATGTGTGGGGTTACAAAGGGAGTACTGGAGATATTGACTGGAGTTATGATTACCACAGGATGATAAACAGTTTCAGAAAGTTTCC
>CETK01105228.1_pt1 | contig 35878 bp, 38 predicted proteins | sample 361431 | NCBI WGS metagenome assembly CETK01 (sample SAMEA2622452, study PRJEB7988) | marine metagenome | biome: marine biome (ENVO:00000447); feature: surface water layer (ENVO:00002042); material: "saline water (ENVO:00002010), including plankton (ENVO:xxxxxxxx)" | depth 5 m | reverse complement strand
TGTTACTAGAACTCCTCCTTCTCAAACTTATACTAGAAGATCTGGATTTAGTTTTGATGATGTATATTATGTCTTTGATGTTGAAGAAATTACACCATATGCATTTGATGGAACTAATGAAACACCAGGTGTTTACTACTTAACTATTGTTAAAGGTTCTATAGGTGTTGATACATCTGTTTTACCAGGTAATACATTTAAGTTTAGTCAAAACACTGACACATTAATACCTAAAATAGATATTGATAATCCTGTTAGTGATCCTATTATAGCAAGAAGTAGTGCTGATCCAGTATTGATAGGTGCTGTTAAAACTTCTACAGGATATAATGCTGCTACAACTGATCCTGCAGATTCATCATTCAGTATTACTAAAGAAGCAATATCATGTTACTTCTATGAATACTTTAATAATGAATTAGAATGGACATGGGCAGGTGAAAACACTATTAATAGTGAGGTAACACATACTGTTAACAATAATAATCCTGATGGTACACATAGTGAAACAGTTGTTACTATTCAATCTGGAGATGGTGATGGAGAGATTAGAAAGATTGATATCAATCCAACTAGAAGTGGTGACTCCTATGCAATAGAACTTAGAAGACCATCTACCATACGTTCTGGTAACCATACATTTGAGTATGTTGGTTTTGGTCCAGGTAACTATTCAACTGCATTCCCAATTAAACAAACCAAGATTCTTTCTCCTGATGAGCAAAAATATGCTCAATCACTTAAGGAACAAGGTGGTATTGCATTCTACTCAGGTCTTAATAGTAATGGTGACTTGTATATTGGTAACACAGTTATTAATGCTGTTACTGGTAAGACAACAGAAAATGAAATTACAGAACTTAAAGAACTTACTATTACTGATAACTTAAATGTTATTGGTGGTTCTGGTAATATATTAAATACTAACTTCCAAGGACCTGTAACATTCCTCAAGTCAATTACTGGTGAGGGAGACAATATATTCTCCAGTATAAGTTTACGAAATGCTGATGGTATAATTAGTAAACTTATTAATAATGATGCCACACCTACAGGTGGTGTTACAGGTGACTTCCAATTTAACACTGATCCACAACATGGTGGATACTTCGGATGGTCTAAAGGTGCTGATGGAGTATGGAGAACTTCTGGTTTAACAGAGTTAGATAAGATCCATTCATATAAAGATGGCACTAATTATTGTTTAAACATTGGATCTGATATAGTAGATCTCAGTAGTGATACAACAATAAACACTAACTATGCATTAGATATTACAACCAATCAAAGAATTGGTGGATATCTTGATATCGGAAGTCCCTCTAATAAAGCAACAGCAATAACTTCTAATGTTACAAATAAGGATACTCAGTTGAGTGTATTCCAAGATTGGAATAATAATACAACTGTATTCAAACCAATAGAAGTTATAATTAATCCTGGTGCATTCACTGGTGCAACTGGTTCATCTCTTTTAGATTTAAGAAATGGAACTGATAGCGTCTTTAATGTAGATAAGGATGGTAACGTTGCTATTAAAGAAGGATCTACATATGGTATATCTGATAATGCATTCTTCTTAAAATTAGAAGTCATTGGATCAGTTCCTTCTGCTAGTGATATATCAGCTAATAAAATATCATTTACAGGAGAAACCAATACAATGGTTGATATATTTGAATATACTGGTGCATCACAAGGTAATGCAATTACCAATGTAACTTTTGGTTTTAAAACTACTGTTGCTTTAGATAACTATAAAACAAGAGGAAGTTCAACTGGAGGTGCAATGTATTGGAATCAATTCAATGCAAGATCTATATTATTATTTGTTAATGGTGTTCTACAAACACCATATGAAGATTATGATTTTGATGGATCTTTGATATACATGTCAAGTTCTAGCACTGGTGATATAATAACAATTCGTGCCTTAGCAAACTAATCTAAATATAGTATAGGAAACCGTAAAATAAATGGCATTAACCAGGATTACATCCAACGTCATTAAAGATCAAACTATTCAAGAAGGAAAGTTTGATAAGACCTATTTGGATGCTACTCAAGCAGACATAGCAACACAAAAGATTACCTTCCAATCTGATTTAGATATCAAAGTTGGAAGCACTGGTGCTACTTATTTTAATGCTTCTGGAAATTTAGTAACAATAACAGCAGTTCAAGCTGGCGATCCAGCATTGACAATTGGGCAAGGAAATTTAACACTTGATAACGGTAATATTACATTAAGTGGTACAAATACAGTCAATACACCATTTTTAAATTTATCAACTGACGGTAATGCAGCTGCACCTTCATTATATTTTGGTACTGGTAATTCAGCAACTGGTTTATTTCATATAGACACTCCTGATACAATTGGACTTGCTGTTGATGGTGCTAGTTTACTTGAACTAACTACAACTAATATTTTATTTAATAATAGAACTTTAAATATTCTATCAGAGAGTAATGCTGTTGATTCGGTAATAAGATATGATTTAGCAAGTTCTACAATAAGATATGGTGGGTCAACTAATTTACTAGAAATATACACTGGTGATGATGTAGTAATTAATGTAAGAAGTATTGATGGTACTGGTTCAGCATATCCTAATGATGAAAATAGAGTCGGTATTAATAATACAAATCCTTCAGCAACTTTAGATGTTACTGGTTCAATAAGAGCAACTACTTATCAGAATTTAACTCTTACTGATTTTCCAACAATTACACCACAAAAAGGTGGTACTGGATTAACACAACTTGGTCAACCAGAACAATTATTACGAGTCAATCAAGCAGGCACTGAACTTGAATACTTTACAGATAATCCTGGTGACGTTAGTAATCTTGCAGGTTTTGGTGTAGCAGGCGATCCTCATGTATATGAGGTAACTTCTAGAGGTACTTCTAATGGTAATTTAACTTTAACTATTGGATCACCAGGTGTTGGTTCTTTCTCTGTACATACACCAGATGTTCCACAATTTGTTAAAATATTTGGTATAAACACAAAAAATATTGATCAATATGATGTAAATACTGCAGGCACTACAATATACAGTAATTGGAAAAATACTATTGATGATTTAAATTCATCAAATGCCACTGCACAAGGTGCTAGTAATTCAGCAGCAGTTAACTATACATATTATGCTGCATTAATTAATGTTAAAACAGGTGTTATTTCTTCATTAAAGAAATTAAAACATAGTGCAAACAATACACAGGATTATATTACTAATGATTCATTAAGTACATTTAATCAAGAAAGATATAATAGTGTTGCTATCTATAGACCTGATTCTTCTCATGGTATTCTATTATATCGTTTTACTAGTGATATACAAGGTGTGACTGATAGAGATGGAAATAGTTTACCAGGACATTTAAGTAATAATTTAAATTTAATAGCAATATTAGGACAAAGAGATATAGGTTCATCAACCACAACTCTATTCACATATAGAGATTATGGTCCTTACGATAAAACTACTTGGGGTGATTTTAATAGTGATAGTTCATACAACCCAACATATCAAAAAATTAGTAGTATAAGATGTCAAGTAGCAACAAATCAAATTTCTGGTTACGGACCTTATCCTGGTTGTGCTGAACGTAAAGTTACTGCAGTAGACAGAAATAATAATATTCTTACAATAAGTGATGCTGAAGTTGCTAATGCAACTTTTGATGCTACTGATACAGCATCAGGATACCTTGATAATAATTATATTCAAGTTATTCATGATGACACAGCATCACTTGAAAAAGTTATAGCAAGTGCTATATCAAAAGGTTTAAATTCTTTATTATTACTTGGTGGAACATATCATGTTAAGAATTTAACTATTCCTGATAATTTTTCACTAAATGGATCTGGTAAAGCAACTGTAATTAAAAAACAATACTTTGATAGTTATTATCAAGGAACTGCAAGTCCAGAATATTCAAGATACTATTCTCCTATATGGATGAGAAATCCATGGGGAGCAAATGGTAGTTATGGAGATCGTACTGAAGGTGCTAATCTTTACAGTAAGAATACATCTCTTCCAATTAAAAACAGTAGTATTAAATCACTTGTTGTTGATGGTAATTATAATTCTAACTGGAGATTGGGGGATCTTACAAGACCAGAGGGAAATGCATTGATATATCTAGAAGGAGCAGAAAATTGTTCTATAGAAAGTGTTGATGCAAAGAATTCTGTTGGTGATGGTATTTGGGCTAAGAGTGCTCGTAGATTATCAATACAAAATACAGCAGTATTTGATAATTCAATTACATATGTTACTTTTGATAATCCATTAAATGCCACTGATGCTGAGGTATTAAAAGTATCTGACTCATCATTCTTAAGTAATCCAGGACCAGCAGATATAACTACAACTCAAGTTGTAGCATTTAACTCCTGTATTATTAGAAATTCTGGTAGTGGTTTAAGAACATATGGTTCAAGAAGTGCCAATGTAGAAAACAATTTAATATTAGGTCCTGATGATGAGTGGATTCCATCATCTGACATTTATGATAGTGACTTTAATTCAGTTAATATTACATGTAATAAAACAACTGGTGTTGGTACTGGTGGAGAGATTAAATTTACTTACATTGAAGATAATACTGCTAAGGATATGACCAATGTACAACTCTTCCCATATGTTGCTAAAGTTAACGTTGATAATTTAGGTAATGAAATAGTAGATAGTAATTTCTTAACCTACTCACCTGTAGGTGCACAAAATTCTGTATCTGTATTATCTGCCACATATGAAGATCAAGCAAATGGTATTGTACAAATATCAATACCTTCTGCTATCAATCCAGCTTCACCTACAATTAATGATGCAATCTTCCATATTCCATATAGATTTACTAGTAGTTTATCAACTCAAAATTATAACTTCTTAGTTTATTATCTAAATGGTCTTGAACAGGTTGCTATTGGTTCACCAGATAATTATATTATCAATGGTGTTATTGAATATGATGATGCAACACAATTCTATACTGTAATGATTGACTCAGATTACCTAGGTGATTTTCAAAAAAATGATGTAGTTACATTACAAGAACACAATCCCTCTACTGGTTACAGTTTACCTCAAAACTTGATAGTTTCTGATATTAGATTTACACAACAAACATATGTGTTAGATCTTTTCTCACCAAACTTTAATAACTTTATAACATCAACTCTTGGTAAGACAATAACAACTTTCCAAAGTGAAGTAGACCAAACGGCCAGAGGATATATAAAGAAGGACAAAAACTTTACTATCGCTAAGGGTGTCATCGGAGTAGTTTAAAACAATGCCTGAGAATACTAATGTCAATAATAATTCGTCGGTTGTCGTAGTTGGTAGGACTGCCCCAGTTCCTACTGGACAACAATCTGCGGATAAATCAATCCCCGTTGTTATAGCAAGTGACCAATCTGCTATTCCCGTTGAGGAACAGAATAAACAACAATCTGAAGTTGCCTTATCTTTACTTGGTATACCACGTTCAGAGGTTGCTTTAGGTATCTTTGCTGACGTTAACACATATGATGTTAACCCAACTGAGTGGACTGCTACACCTGTACAGTTAAAAACAGTACTGTCAGATGCTCAAGATGATTACGGTGGAATACCTGGTCAACAGGATTGGGGTTTAAGTCATGTACCTTCTGAGGCAGGTGCACACATAGAGGCACCAGCAGGTGAATTTGCTATACTAACCTCTAAAAGATTCTTTAGATATCAACCAGGTCGTGTTTCTGCAGGTACATTTGGTGTTAAATTTGGACGTGCACCATATACTGTACATACTACTTCTGAATTAGCAGGTATTAGTGGTAATAACCAAGCAGATTATCAATTATCAGAAGCAGGCAAACAGGTAGCACATCCATCAGTTAAGAAATATGGTATATTTGATAAGTTTGATGGTTACTATTATGAGAGTATAAATGAGGGACGTGGAGATAATTTTACTTGTGTAAGAAGAACACAGTCATTAACACAACAAAAAGGACCAGGATTCTTTAGTTACAATGGTGCTACATTTGAGTTTGGTGACAAACAATATGATGATTATGGCATCATGCAATTAAAGCAGATGTATCCTATTCGTAGTGATAATGTTGATAGTAAAAATGTATGCCCAATAGGAAATACAATTATATTTCGTGATGGTTTAGTTAACATACATGCAGGTTTATTTGATGCATCTCTGTTAAAGGAAAAGAGAGATATTAAAATTATTGGATCAAATGGTGACTGGTTAGAATTAGATCCAATAGAAGTAGATGTAAATACATTCTCATATAACAATACAACTGGTAGATGTTCATGTACAACAGTTGGTGATCATGGATTGAAAGAAGGTGATAGTATCACCATGAGAGATTTGTTAATGACTTGTAATACAGGTACAAAAAATTATCCCAACAAATTTTCTCAAAAGACCTTTTATGTTGAATCCAAAACAGGAAATACATTAAATATTTTTATAGGTAAATCATTATACAACTCAACAGCATATCCAGGTTCTACTCCATTTTTACAAGAATATGTTAGTGGTGGTAAGGTAGCAAAACTTACTGGTGAAAATGCAGGTAGTGTTCTTACTATAACAGGTTTTGAATATGGATCAATGGCACCTGATAATATTGGTGTTGCTAGAGTCACAACTTCTACTAATCATGGATTATTAGAGGGAGATAGTGTTAAACTTGATGGTTTAACTTTATCAGGATTTACAGGAACTGCTAATTTCCCACAAACAGATAAACCTGATATATTCCAAGTAAGACGTACAGTAGGTGATAAAGTATTTGAGGTATTTGTAGGAAAACCTGCAGTTTCAGAATTAAGTGATACTACAGAAGACGTTACTAATGCCACATATAATGTCACTACAGGTGATATGGTATTAACCATTGGTGTTGGTCATTCATTAACTACAAATGATTTTATTAAAATCAAACCAGAATCATTAGGATTTGAATGTGACATTGGAGATGGAAATGGTCCTCAGACCAAATATTATCCTCGTGCTACAGGTGCAAATACAACAGGTAAATATCATCCAGTTACTAAAGTTGAATTTGAAGGACAAGATTATGTTTATAATAGAGTAATTCCAATAGCTGCTGCAGATTCAGCAGCTGGAACTATTACTGTTAAAGTATCAGGTGATGCTTCAGTAGCAATTGATGATCAAGGAAATGCTGCAGGTGCAATATCAAACGGAGCTGCTCATACGTATGTTGGTGGTACTGCTACAGGTGCAATTAGAATTATTAACAATTGGACTGCTGATGGTACAGCAACACCAGTTACACCAGCGTATGATTCTGCATTAAACATCACAGGATTTAATTACAACGTAACAACAGGTTTTGTTGCTATAGATGCTGGTAATACTTCTAGCATTGCTGATGGTGATAGAATCAAAATAACAGATGTATTAACAAAATGTTCTTATGGAAATAAGAAATATCCTGCAAAAGATGATGAAGATGTATATCCAATATCAAATGTAACTAATAACTCATTTACATTTGAATTAGAGAAATCTACTGTTGTACATAGTCATCAACAATTTACTGGTAGAGTTGTACATCAAGGACTTAGAAGAGGTGCTTCAGTATACATCTATAAGAAGAAAGATGGTGCTGGTGCTTTAAATACTGTGGGTGGTACAGGTAATGATGCTATTGTAAATGGCGGTATTTACTTTGTAGATGATGTACTAGGAAAGAGAGTTAAATTAACTAGAAACCCAACCAATGGTCTTAATGGTGATACCAGTGTATTTACAGACATTACTCCAATAGATTTTGGTTCTCAGGATTATACTGATGGTAATAATGCATTAGATGTTACTGATGCAACTTATACTCCTACAGGTGTAGGTGCTCTAGTTCTTACTGTTGGTGCTGGTCATGGATTAACTACTGCTGATAAGATTAAATTAAAAGAAAACTCATTGACATTTACTTGTGATTTTGCTAATGATGGTAATACAACTAATAAAACTTATCCACGTGCTGTAAATGCAGGTACTGCTAACGGTGCTGATTATGTGTTTAATAAAGAAATTCCCATTATAGAGGTCACGAATGACACCATTACTATAAACGTAAACGGTGGTCAAGGTGATACTACTGATACATCAACTCATACATGGGCTGGTGGTACATCAACAGGTGCAGTTATAAAAGTTAAAAACTTACCATGTATCGTCACACCTGCACCATTTACATTACCTAATACTACTCAAGGATCTTATAGAGGTACACCTAACGCTGTTGATCCTGATATTATTGATGCATTAAACCCATACGGATGTTTCCCATACAAATATTCATATGGTGATTCAGCTGCAGATAAGGTAGGTTATATAACAACTGATGTTGCTGCTAATACTGCTGATGGTGCTAATACACTTAAAACTGGTATTGATTATGTAAATGATAAATTACTATCTGAGTGGGTATATAACCATGTTAAACCAGAATTCTGGACTGTATATGAGTATAGAGTTCCACGTTCTAGATTTAGTGGAGAAAAGGTTGATGGTCAACCTAGTTCAAATGTACTATATTCTGATGTAGTTTATGCTAATGGATCTAATAGATTTCCTGGCGAAAAAGTTATAGATGTAGCAACAGATTCTGCCACAACTAGAACGTCAAACTGGAACTTAAATCCAGAGAACGTAACCATGTATAAGATTGAGTTCTCATGGTATGGTGCTGTTGGTGCTCTGTTCTTAGCATATGTTCCATTAGATTCTGGAGAGGCACGTTGGGTACGTGTTCATCATTTAAGAGCATCTAACCAATTAAAGGTTGCTTCACTTGGAAACCCAACTCTACCTATTACCTATTATGTGTATGGTGGTGGTACACAGTTTGGTTATGGATATAGAAATGAACTTAGAGATTTAAATTATATTGCAGGTTCATCATCAAGATCTGAATACTTAGTTAAGTATGGTGCTTCATACTATATTGATGGAGGTGACCGTGGTACAGTTCGTTTATTCAACTATGCAACTCCTGCAGTCGCTGAAGTATTTGGAGATACATTTGTAGATTCAATTTCATCATCAAATAACTATGGTGCAGGTACAGCAACTGAGATACCATATCTTATAGTTTCAAATTCAATGTCTGGTTTGTCAATAACTGATCTGACATTCTTAATGAACGCTACTGTAATTACTCCTAATAGAGAACCAGGTGTAAAAGTTTGTTGGGTAGATAATGCTTCTAATAAAGTATATCTAAACAAAGTTATTGATGATAGTGCTTCTGGAAACTTTAAATTTATAGTAGACAGACCTAAGATACTTCTTGGTCTTAAGTGTAGAGAAGAAATTAACAGTGTTAGAAACAGAGTACAGGTTTATCCTACTAGGTTATCACTTGGTAATTCTGGAACTTATGCAACTGTTAAACTTCTTAAGAGTCCAGTGTTCCAAACAAAAGATGCTATTAATGGTACATTTACAACAACATATGATGTTGGTAATGCACTTAACATAGGTTCAATTGGTAAACCAACAGAACTCATAAGTAATAATCTTAATAATGTTATTTACTTAAATGCAGGTAGTTCAACATTTGGATATTTCCAAGGATTCTATGATGGTGATAGTTCTAATATCATAACTGTTTTTGGATTACTTCAACGTTCTGCAGGTGGTTCATACTTGTTCAATGCATACGAAAAGACAAATATCAACTTGCTGATATTTGGTGATTTCTTAAGAGCAGGAGAATATTACGAACCAAACTCAACATCATTAGATGCTAGTGGTTTCAATCCTTCTGATACACCTTTAACTGCACTCTCTGCTATATCAATTAGTACTGAGCAAAGAACACCTATACCTGGTACAGGTCAACAAATTACAACCTTATTTACTCCAGCTAATAGTGGCGAACAGTTCCCACTTCAACAATTCTTTGACTATAATAAAGATTATCTATCATTCCCATTGACAGATGATGTTGAAACATTATTTGTTGTTGCAAGTCAATCTAGCACATACAATGGTACTGCTGCTACAACTCTAACAGCTGCTCTTACTTGGGAGGAACAGTAATTGTGCCAGATTACAACGTTGATCAAGAGCAATCTTCATCAGGTGAAACTCTAAAAGGCAATTCGCTTGATGTTAAAATTGGATACGATAAAAGAGCAGCTGCTAAGAGAGATCTAGCAGTTGTTCTTCAAGATGTTGAGGGTTCTCAATTAACAGATGCTGCTGGTAATGAACTTATTAGTGAAATAGAGGGTTTTGTTACTAGTGAATTAACCTCAGAGAAAGCAGTGTCAGTTGTAATGCCAACTGAAACTAGAACTGTAAATAATTTCTTCACGGCAGTTTTTGGTAATGAATTTATTGTAAACAAAGCAGATTCTAGTAGAACTGATAATTTAGGTAATGTTGCATTGTTTAAACAATCTGCACATGTTAAGATTAAAAATCCAGATCCTACATGGCAAGCAATATCAAAGGGTGCTAGAATACAAATAGCATCAGGTTCATTAGTAACTGAAAATATACCAGATACTGAGTATAGAAAAGTAGTAAGTGAAGGTAAAACTGGACCCATTTATAATCTTCCTGCACGACCAACTGCACCAGATGGTAATACATTTGAAACATTTATAGTTGATAGTGTGCATGAAATACCTCCAGTTGCAGGTAAGAGTGTTAAAAGAGATGGTACTGGAGCTATAATATATGATTACGTTGACGATAATGAAAGTGGAAATTTTGAAATACAATTTAATATAGGACAAGATCCATCAAATGATAGTAGTAGTCGTCTCTTTACATATCTTAGACGATTAATTATTAAAGAAAGAAGTGGAACATTAAAAGTAGAAGAGGTATTTGCGTCTACCTCTGAGGTTAGTAGTACATTACTAGGTATTGATAGAGCAGAAACACAGTTATCATTATTTTCTAATGTATCTACATATGGATTTAATAGTGATGAATTTGTATTTTTCCAAGATAATCCTGCAACAGGACCAAATGAATGGTCTCTTAGATTAACAGAGGAAGGAACACGTCGATACCCAACAACTATTACAGAAGAGAAGAATGAAGGAGCATTAAGAATATCTACATATCCTGTTCCATATGGTTTTCCATATCCACCATTAACACAAAGTTTCGATTCTAATGGTAATGATACTTTAGGATTATATAATGCTGCAGCATGGGTTAAATGGCAGAATTTTTTAAAATTAGGTAAAGCATTATATGAATATTATTTGATAAAAAGAGATGGTGAACCAAAATCAGATAATGAATCATCAAATTATGTAAAATATGATAATTTACTAAGTAGATTCTTACCTGCACTTACTCTTTGGGATGACTCAACATATTATGGTGGAATAAACTATAATAATAGTTCAGATAGATATTATTTAAAAATAGATATTTGGACAAGAACATATCAAAATCTTGTTAAAGGTAATGTATTAGTAAATCCTATAACAGGTGATTTCTTAACGTTTGCAGATTCATTACAGTTACTTTCTATTCTTGAGGTTAAGTGTACATTAGATCCATCTGATCCTAATAATGAAATAGTATATGATCCAGAAGGCACATTTACAATTACTGGTTTACCTTTAAGAGGAACAGGAAAAGATTTAAGATTAGGTGCAGGTAGTGTTGCAACACAATCTAATGCTAATGGCAATACAACATTTTTTAATCCATTTGAAGAGGATTGGTTAAATGCAATTATCAATAGTGCATCACAAGACGGTAGTACACCTAACATAGATGACTTTGTACCTGGTTATGGTGCAGTTGGGGGTCAGTATGCTTTACTGCAGTCCAGACAGGCATTTAGGTACCAACCAGGACGTATTAGTGGGTATACTTATGGTACTAGAGCATTCATGGATAAAACAGAAGGTTCTAACTATGGAGAGTGGGGAATATTTAATGATTTTGATGAATATGTATTTAGAAGAGAAGGTGCTAACTTCTTTATTGTAAGAAGATCTAACATAGCATATGATGTTAATATGTTACAGGAATTAGGTGTAGCAGATGAAGAGGGAAATATTGATCCTAGTTTTGTTAGAACATATCAGAAAACTATATCAGGTAAAAATTACACTATACAAGAAGTAAAATTAGGTAAAGAGAAGTTTAATGGTGATAGTTTAAATGGTAACGGACCTAGTGGTTATCTATTGAATACAGATGAGATTACCATGTATAAGATTGAGTTTGGTTGGTATGGTGCTATTGGATTAAGAATGTATGCATATATTCCAGTTGAGCATGGTAAAGCAAGATGGGTTGTGGTTCATACATTTGTCATTGAAAATAAATTGGATGTACCATCCATGGGTGATCCATTCTTTAGATTTAAATATGAGGTTAGAATAGGTGACGGACAAGCACCAGATTTACAATCACCACAAGTATTATATAAGTATGGTACATCAATGTATATTGATGGTGGTGATGAAGGTACTGTCAATGTATATTCTGAAACATCAGACACTAAAGCATTATCATCTAGTGGAGCATATACAACATTAATGGGTATATATCCTAAAACTAGTATTGTTAGTGGTGGTGGTGTTGCTATACCTAATAAGAAAATTATAATACCTAAGCAAGTTTCAATTACTGCAGACGGATTCTGTGAACTTAACTTCACTAAATGTACAGCATGTAGAGGTAATGGATTTGTGTATATGCCTAATGTAAAGGCAAATCAAAATGGTATTATACGTAAGGTAAAGAAATTACCTACCACAGGAGAATCAACGGAAATAACTTTAGCAACAATTACTGCAACAACAGCAACTGTTACTGCAGATCAATCAACTACTGTTACTGTAACTGCTGATAATGTTAATTATCTAAGATCTGGTGATTACTTACTTGAAGATATTGGTAATAATGTAATACAGTCACGTATTTTATCCATTACTGCTAATGGAAATAATTTTGATTTAGTTCTTATAGGACCACAAGGTGATGCTGCTGGAAATGGAATACCAGATAACACAGTATTAACATTTCAACCAACCTTTTTAAACACAAATAGCACTGATGTAATAACATACAATCAGGTTAAGGGAGATACTTATGCTAAATTAATTTATCCTAAATTATGGAATACTTACATTGGTGAAAGTTATACAGGAACATATAATGAGACATCTGATTTAGTAATGTATAAACAAGGTGATAGATATAATTTAGAATATGAGAGAAGATTAGATCCATCTAAAATTATTGCTAATCAGGATACAGTACCTTTTCCACCAGCAGATTTCTTTGGTAATCCTAGTACTGAAACATTTGATGTTAGATTTTCACAAAGAAACTGTATTGTAGGATCACCTAATGCAGTAACAGGACCTATATCTTTTATTAAGTTTTTAAATCCAATACCAACAGAATCTACAGGACAAAGATGTAATTGGAGAATGGGATTTACTCCTAATAGACCAGAATTTGATAATCAAGGAAAATTAATTGGATGGAAGGATGCTACTACAAACTTCCAAAATTTTCTAGTTGAAACAGAGGGTCTTAATACTAGAAATGTAGTTTCATTGTCAGAAAGTCAATATGTTGCTTTAGATTATCATCAATATAATCAATCAATAAGTTTTACAGGATTAGAGCAAGGTGAAGATTGGTTTGCAAGAATACATCCGTTTACTCAAGATTTTAGAATACCTAATCCAAAAGGTAGTTACAGTGGTACATGTTCAGAGTTAATATTAGAAAAGAATGATCCTACTGCTGTTGAAGTAACAGAAACTAATACAACAACATTAAGTAGTTATGGTGTTAGTAATTCTGGAACTTATCCAAGATGGACTAATTTTTCTACAACAACAGAAGTAAATAGTTATTTAACAGCAAGTGATTTGTATATACAATCACAAGCAACAATATATTCTGGAAGTAAAAGTCCAGAAGGTGGTCAATTAGCAATTAGATTTAATAATGTGTTTAACAAAATAATATATGTAGATATTAGTGGAACATTAACTGAGTGTGTTATAAGATTTGGAGGTAGGGGAGAAACATTTGTTGATCAAGTTTCTACTGGTCAAGGTTCACAGATAATTACATTTAATGTTATACCTATTAAATTATTTAAAGCAAGTGATGGTACCGAAGTAACTGGTGCAAGTTTAGCAAATTCTTTCTTAGATGCTGCTGGTACAATTTCAATTGCTGCATCAATATCTGATCCATTTAATATTGGATACAACAGTGTAACTATGAGAGCATGGTTCTCTGATCCAAATAGAGATGGTAGATATGATACACCTAACAGTTATACTAGTGCTCCTTTATCAACAGGAGTATTTGAATTTGATGCATTTCCATTATATCCATTCATAGAGATGTATGATAATTCAGAGATCAGAGGTGCAGAAATACATGATGTTAATTTATTAGGTGATATATCAACTATGAATCCACAGTGGAAAATAAATCAAATTGATGGTGTGGATACTGGTGTATATGATGCTGGTGCTAACGCTCAAACAGGTGAATTAAATATTGATGGTGTTGGTAATATAAATCAAACACCAGGTATTGCAGATGAATTAACTCCACCTGCATTTACACAAGTAGATAGATTATCCTCATCTCAAATTGATAGACAATCAGAGTCATTGTTAAGACCAGGACAAACAATGACGACTCTATATATTAATGATGAGACAAAAATGTTTGATTTGAGTGACATTTTTGGATTTGATAGAAAGGTTATTACTCCTGATATAGTTAATACTGAGGCAGTGTTTATAACAGGGAGATCACTAGACAATACTAGTATTGATGTAACTATGAATATCACTTACGTAGAACAACTATAACATGTCAACAACAGTAACCAATAAAGTATTATTTGGACTCAAAGTATCATTTAATTTTTCTGATATTGAGTCAAAAACGACTTCTTTACAAAATCTAGGATTAGATTTAAGAGATCTTGATGTTATTAGAGGTATCTCTGGTAGCATTGATAAGGTAGATCTTCAAAATGTATCTGGTCTTGATGTTAATTTGACTAGGTATCTTGATAGATTAAGTGCAGATACTAGTAGATATAAAGGTTTAGTAGATAATTTAGCAGGTTATAATTATCCAACTAAAGGTAATTTAGAAGCATTTGGTCCTGTTTCTGGAGGTGCAGTAAGATACAAATATATTCCTAATGATGGTGGTGTTAATCAAAATGCTAGTAATCTTAAATTTGGTGATATATCAACATCACGAGTGAGTTCATGGAGTAGTGCTACTAGTGATGAAACTAATTTAACACAAGCAATATCATATGGTGGATCAGTTCAAGTAAAAGGTGATTTAAAAATAGGTCAAAATTCTGGATTTACACCTACAGTTAGTGAGTGTTTACTTAATGTATTAGATACACCAGAACCTATTAGATTTCCAACTGAAGTTCCTACAGATATAATTGAATTGAATGTTAATGGAACACCACAATACTTGTTTACAATGCGTGGTATACCATTTACATTTACTACTGCATTTAAATCCATTGCAATGGATTTTAGATTCAATCCGTTTGATGCTAATGGTGCAACACAATCACCCATATATACGGTAAAAGCAACTGATGATTCTGAACCAGAATTAACATCAAAACCTACTGCATCTGGAAATTTTAGTAGATTAAGATTTAGTGCTCAATCATATAAAGAAAGAGATGTTAAAGTATATTTTCCACCAGGCAATATTACTGAAATAGTTGGAGTTGGTATTAATCTTAGATATCTTCCTTCTGCTAAATTTTTAAATTTAGTAACTATAAAGGTACAAGGTAATTTATTAGGTGAAATGCCTGATTGGAGGACAATTAATTATACTTATTTTAAAGGTAATGTGCCAGGTGGAGGAACTCCTCTAGAATATCAACAAAGTTTAAGTGATGGTGCAAGTAATTATAGTGCACCTGTACAAACATTAAGAAATATAGAAATACACGAGAACCCATTATACTTATCTGAAGAAGAGGATCTACAGTATCTTGGCACAAATATTGTAGAAAGATTACCAAGCGATACACAATCAATTAATATAAGTGGAACATATAGAGAGAATACAACATTTTTAACTGCAGATCAATCACTAGTTATTGTTGATAAGTTTATATCCAATCCAAATGATTTTCTTTATATAAAATGTGATCCAAAAGCAAAACAAACATATCCATTTGATAGTTTAAAAAATGGTATGACAGTTAAAGGTATATTTTATGATAAATTCCAATCAGGAGATGAGAAATATGTATATGTAGATGAACCAGAAGTTAAAGTAAATGGAGTTTTAATTGATGAGACAAATCAATCATCATATCTTGATTTAATTGGTAAAACTGGTATATTAAGACCATTAGATTTTAGGACTAGAACTCCTGAGTTACGAAATATAACTCTTAATAGAGTCGGTACTCAAGTTTTATATCAAACATCTAATTCAAAATATGTTAATTATTCATCACCATATTCTTATGTTAATGGAGTAGAACAAACTCCTAGAGTCAATATTAAAAATATTGTAAGTTATAATGTTTCATATAATGGTTTTAGATTATTATCAGATGAGTTTATGTTTCCAGCAGATTACTTAGACGTTGGTGAAGACAGTGATTTAACTTCTTTTAATGTATATGATAATGATAATTTAAGTGGACAACCTGATTTTAGTAGAATGACTAAAATTAGTGCTATTAACATTGGTGATACAGGTTTAGAAATACCAAAAGGATTACAAGATAAAACTACTTTAAATAGTGTTAATTGTTCTTACTCAAGATTTCCTACTAGACCTGGTGCTCCAATAAAAGATACTGGTACAGGTGATGGTAACTGGTCAGGTGCTAATAATCACTTTTATACAACTAAGAATCCTACAGATTTTGGAACTTATGTATTTAAAGGATGTACAGGATTAAGTTCATTCTCATTTTATTCCTCAGCAATGGATGGATTTTTCCCTAAATTGGTTGGTAATAGTAGTTTAAGTAGTATTGATTTACGTGGTACAAGTATAGAAGGTGGTAGACCTGCAAATCTATCAGAAAATAATAACTTGCATGGTAGAAGATATATTATGTGGAATGATACATTTGAGGATGCTCAAAACATAAACACAATTAGAATACAGAGTAATGTGCTTGGTCGAAATATAGGTGAGTATGATTCTGCAACTCAAACATTTAGTAAAGCATCATTTGAAGGTTCTACATTTAATTTACCTTTATTAAGTATTTTAGAAATACTATGTCCAGAGAAAAGAATTAGAGGTGAATTTTTTGATCCTTCTCAAGCACCATCATTATCTGATTTAAGATCATATTCTACAGGATGGGGATTAGATGTAACAGGAGGAACAACTTGTCCATCATTTGCAGGTAATCCAAATATTAAATATGTAGATTTGAGAGATAATGCTTTTAGTGGTAATTTAGCATTAACTAATTTACCTCAATTAGAAGAATTTTATATATCATCCAATCAATTAGATGCTATTACTGGATGGTCATCACTACCAAAATTAGAATATCTTTCTGTTTCTAGTAACCCTAATTTAGGTCCTGATTTACCAAACTTTGGTGTTGGATCTCCTAATATTAGAAATTTAGCATTAAATAATTGTAATTTTACAAATTATATTGCAGGAACATTTGCAGGTGCTACTAGATTAAGAGTTTTAGATCTATCTAATAATAATTTTAATTCATCTGCAATTGATACTATTTTAACTGATTTAATTTCTAATTACAATAATGCACCTCGTAGTGGTGTAATAGTCAATTTAAAAGAAAACTCATCTCCAACAGTTGTGTTGGTACAAGTTCCTACAGTAAACACTTCGTTAGATGTATCACAAACTATAACTGTAAATCAATCACAATATCTTGATAATGGAACTGTAGTTACAAATACAGTAACTACAGATCCTAATAATACTCCTGATGATCCTAGTGATGATGTAACAACTACTACAACAACCTTTATCCCAAATCCATTAGATGCTGAGTATATATTTGGATCTATTGGAACAGGTACAAGAGCTCCTGAGCATGAAGTTCAAATAAATTTAAGGAACGATTTAGTAGGAACACAATCTGTTGGAACACAGTATGAAACAAGAGTATATTTAAACAATGTAGAACTAAATAGTGATACGATATCTATTGATTATGCAACTGATACTATTACATTTTTAGGTAATAGTCCTGGTAATGTTACACAATATCCACCACACAACTCTCAATTAAGAATTGAAAGATGGAAAACTGTATTTGGTTTTAGGACTGAAATAGAAGGTGGTGTTACATTGGTAACTTATCTTACAGCAAGAGGTTGGACAGTTAGGACAGATTAATGGTAAACCAAGGTTTTGTAAGAACACTTAATTTAGACGAAATAACTGATGGTTCTAAAGTTATTCAGAACTTAGCAGGTGGTACTGTTGATGCTGACCTGAGAGTATTTGCTGGTCTTTCTTCAGAGAAATCAAAATTAGTTTGGAATAGATTTAAAAATACAACAGAGATTAATCAATCAATAGCATCATTAAAAAGTGGTACACAATTTTGTTGGGATACCAATTACACATATACTGATGATGATTTTGTTTTTATTGAACCAGTTAATTTGTTGAGAGATTTTACTGCAAATTATATTGGATTTGATGAGGATGGTGCTGTTATATCTAACCCAATAGGTGCTAATGATTTTAACTTTGATATTGGTGAAGGATACACACCAGGCACATATAATAATGTTGCAACAACAGGTGGTGATGGAACAGGTGCTAAATTAAATATTGTTGTTGCATCAGATGGTACAATATCATCTGTGCAAGTAGTAGATAATGGAAATGGATATTCATTTGGTAATAAATTATTAATTGGTGATGGTAGTGGTGGTGATGGTGTTGGATTTGTTCTTAGAATAACAGCATTTCCTTGGGAAGCAACAGCAGTAGGAAATTTTGCTTGGCCTATAGAGGATCTTGATACAAGGCAATTACGAGTTACATTTGATAATGTCAGTACAACATTAGATGGAACTTTTCAAGTACAACAAGCATCATCTAATAGAAATATTTGGGGAGTGCCAAATAACTCAGGAACATTAGCATATGATATTAATAGACAAATAACTGTACAGGAAAAGATTAATAATAATTTAGAATTATATGATATTGATGGTGATGGTAGTATTACTGCACAAGATAAAACATATATTCAAATGTATATTAATGGTGATGATGAAAATGCATTTATATCATATATTCAGAATAATCCAGTAAATGCAGGATCTATTAGACAATCAGGAGCAGCAATATACAGATATATTGATGGATTAGCACCATCTGTATTAGATTTAGATGGCACTGGTGATGCTAATGCTGTTGATGTATCTTTATTAAATTCTTATGTAAGTAGTACTACCACACCAAAATCAATTTATGAAAGACGTACTGCAGTACAATTAGCATCTGGAAGACAAACATATAGTTCTACACTTAAACATGCAATTAGTGTTACATGTAAAATACCTGCTAGTCCAGGTTCTATTACTGAAATTAATGATAAGGTTTTAGCAGATTATGACCCACCATACTTTTTTATTGAAGAGTATGTAGGACAAGAATGGAAAAATATATATGATAATTTTGATAAATATGGAACTATACAAACATGCACAACCTCAGAGTCAGATTATATTAATACTAGTATAGGTGTATTAAAATCAGATATTGGTGCTCTTGGTACAACAGAATATAGAATTGTAGATAAATTTGTTGTATTTGATGGAACACAGAACAATTATTTTGTGAAGATAGTTGCTAGTGGATTTGGATTTGTACCTGGCAATGATTTTGGTAATAATCCAACGTTAAATCCTGCTATTGGTGTACCAGTATTTAATAAAAACTCAGAATATGGTGTGTTTGATTCAGATGGAAAGGGTAAATTTTATATTAGAACTAACCCTAGATCTTCAGTAGAATCTTTGAAAGAGATGGTCTTATTCTCTACATCTTATACTTTATATTCATCTGAAAGCACACAATATACTAATACAACTGTACCAACATTAACATTAATACCTGATTTAGTATTCAAAAGAGATGACTCTTTAACATTAACCAACATTCAAAATTTAGAGTCACCAGAAATTATAGATGATGGTCAAAGCACTTATTCTGCAAATCAAGATGCATTTACATATGGTTCTGTAACTACAGATGGATATGCATCAACACTTGCTAGAGTAACTGATAATGTTGATGAATCACTTTATCTTAGAACTACCAAATATAGAATTGATAGAAACTTATATTATATGAAAGAGATTAAGTTTAATGGATTTATTACATCATTTGACCCTGATCAATTAAACTTAACACAAACAGATTTACTTACTGATCTATCACCAGGAATATACATTAGTAGTTCATTATCACAAATAACTAACCCACTAGCGTCTGATTATGCTAATAAGACAAGATCATTTTCTAGTGATTTTAACCCTTGGTCAGCAAATACTCCTAACAGTGAGTTAAAAACAGAATCATTAAATGTTACTATCAATGATTTAGTATGGACAACAGAAATAGGATTAGATATTGGTACACCATCAAATAGGTTTAGTTATTCAGATCCTAATACTGGTACTCCAGTACAAACTTTAGGAGATAATTTTGTAGTTAGTGAATCAAATCCTACATCATATAAATTAAAGATACTCATAAACGGAGAAACTTTTTATCTTATGATGAATAAGGTTTAATTAACTAGTTTTAAATCAGACATCAATAGATCATATTTAATACCATTAAACATAATTGTAAATTTTTTATTAACAGGAGCACTATTAATATTTGTTGAATTAAATGGTGTTGATGTTGTAGTAAGAGGATATATCTTTTCGTCTGGATGATTACCATTTATACTTCTTACATTAACAAGACCACCAATACTAATATCTGGTTCTAATGAAGTAGAAGATAATCCTATTGGTGAACTATCAAATGGTGGAGATGTATCCAATGGTGGACAGCATAACTCTCTATTATCTGTAGTATTAGCAAAGGTGAATACTGATAATCTATTAGTACCATTTTGTAGTATATTATTTACTAATGCTGATGTATTAGCATTGACATTAATCAATCTAAGATGACCAGTAGTAGCATTCTCTACATTTGAATTCATTGGTACTACTTCATATTGTTTTCTTCTATAGTGCACGTACTTGAAGTTGTCACTTAATGAACTACCAGTTACCTTTACTGGTCCTTGTTGTTCTTGTAGGTATATTAACTGTTGTACTCTACCACTACCATTTGATATACCAGTGTTACCACTACCAGTAGGATTATTACTACCATCAGTATTACCCCATACTGTATGTACATCTTGGAAATCATTGAAATCTTTAAAGATAAAGAATGTACCACCAGATGACATTCTTCTAAGGTAACTACCTTGCTTTAACACATATGTTGTACTAGGTGAGTCAGGAGCTATACTATCAAGATTCTCAAAGTATCCTTGTTGTGTAGCAGTTAAATTAATATCGACTCCAACACTTAGAAATCCTTGATAACCATTATTCTCTTGACCTGCATTTTGAGTATTATCTAAATCAGCAGAACTACTAATATTACCATCTTTTGGCCAGTTATTGTTACTAGTACCTATCTGTAATGTATATGATTGTATATCCCACACTGATCCTGGAAATGCTCTAGGATTAAATGATACATTACGATCTAAACCATTAGCATCACCAGCACCAGGCACTGATTCTGGCACTGGTGATTTATCTACATTAGATTGCCAATTACTTCCTAATCTAACAATATAATAGTATTCATATTCATTACCAGCATCTGTGCCATCCCATATTTTACCTTTCAATCTAACCATACCCTTAACCCAACCTATTGGTAAGTATGTACTAGTAGAGACAGATGTTACACCCTCTTCAGCAGCACTACCACGTGCATCTAAACCAGTGTCCCATTGTACTTTGACTACACTGTTATTAAATATATTATTATTGTAATTAGTTTCATCAACATCACCCATATTACTCTCTAATAACCATTGAACCTGTGCATTATTGTTATTGATAGTTTGTATATTACCTTGGTTATTACTAAAGAAATTATCTAATTGACTATCAGCACCACTATTAAATGTTGCTCTAATAGCGATGTATTGTGTATCTGTTGTCTCACCACTATAAGCATGCTGACCACATCCACTATCAGTACAGAATGCTTCTAGTGGTCTTGTTATGTCTATACCTCTATCATAATATACTACTACTAATTTATCAGCACCAAGAGGCATTGACGTATCTAGTATTATAGTACCAGTTTTAGAAGCACTATCATAATCTATCTTAACTATACGTACATATGTACTACGTGTAGCATCCTCTGGTGTAACTATAACATGACCTATCTTAACCTCTGATGCATCACCTGTAAAGTTCCAGTTATTACCACTACCACTTGTTATTTTAAGTGTAGTAATAAATCCTTGATGATCTACAATATATAATGGTCTACTAGTAACATCTGCTTCTGCTCTTTGACTTATTATAACAGTACCAGTACCAAATAGTTTTTCAATTATTCTACCTCTATATGGAAACTCAGGAGTACCATTAATCCATGCATCAGCACTTGAATTATCAACTACATAGTTTCCCTCTGATACTAATGCTGTAGAATTATCTACATTTATTGCTCTTGAACCTTCTACTATACTAGCAGTAATACTATTAACAACATTATTCCAATTTACAGGAGGACTGTATTCAGATTTAATAGGTAATAGTGAGTACATTAAATTATATTGATCACCTTTGTTAATTAACTTAGGTTTACCAAATGCTCTTTGATCTATTCCTTCTTCTCTACTTGTACCATATGCTAATACAGAGTTATCTAAGAATCGTTTGAAATCACCTATCTCATAGAACTTATAATCTTTAGCATACAAATGTTTGTAGTTAAGAGGACCATATTCACCTGCAGTTTCAGATCTATACCACAACACCCATGCTTTTTCTGTTGCTGTTGGTGACACGTCTTCATCTTTAGTAAAGTATGTCCAATCAATAGCATAGTCAATTGCTCTCTCTAAGAACTGTTCAATAGTAAAGTATCTAAATCTTGGTACTGCTTCACCATATCTTGCCACATAATATAATGTCTCTGTTGGTGTATTAGGGAATAATGGATCTGCAAATGTGCCAGTGCCTGTATCAATAGTATCATTTATATTACCACTATTAAACACATTTTCTATTCTTTCTGCTTCTTCTGTTGCAGGAATATTTGATGGAGTAAATTTTAATTGACCACTGAGTGAGTCAACATATCCATACTGATCGTTAGTACTACTAGATGGATTTACTGAAGAGTAATTATCATCTAATTCTACTTGAAGTGACTTATTAGCATCATTACAACTAATTACCTTATATCTTCTAACAGGATACACTGGTATTGTAGATCCTGGTGTTGCTAGAGGATCTGGATCATTTATTATATCAGTGCTTCTCCTTCTATAGTCATAGATATAATCATTAACAAATATTGAACGATATATGTTCTCATCAGAGAATGTAATACTATCACCACTAATGGTGAAATCTGATTTGTCTATTGCAAACTTATGCTTAGTAGAGTTGAAGTATGTTTTATATGGTCTACGTTCCCATGGGAAGTATCTAGCAATACCACGATAACCATTAGTAGTATTAGTAGGATCATTTACTGTAGGTATAGCACCATAATCAACATTGTTTAAATTGAAATCAGATGTTGCTTCAACAAAGAATATAGTTTGACCTGATACTAATGTAGGATCTTGTGGTGTAGCATCTATATCTCTCTCACTCAAACCATATATCTCATATTGTCTTGCTTTTAAAGGACCTTCATTAATCTCTAAGAATATAATATCTCCAGTTTGTAATTGCACGTTATCTTCACATACTACCTTAATCCATTTTCTACTAGTATCTGATAATATTGTCTGTAAATTAGATAGATATTGTCCACCAGCAGAGAATGTACCATTATTCTGTTCATATGTAAGGTCTATCTTACCATACTTAAATTGTGAATATGATGGATATAAAGGATGTTGAAACTTGAATACAGTAGAACCTGTAGTTCTTAAGTAGAACCTAGCATAACCTGGTTCTGTTGCCTTAAACATACCTTGCCAGTTAACACCACCAAATAATGATACGAATGATGCCTGTACCTTACTACCATATACAAATTGACCTTGTTCCCAAAAGTTATCTCTTATATTCTTATCTTCAAGTGTTAATTTATCTAACTCAGGGAATAGATATGGTTCATATTCCTTATACTCTGCCACCCATACAAAACCATCAACGTTACCACCACTTGCCACATGTGTCAAATTGCCATCTGCAGATGACCTGATAGCACCATCTGACGTTCTGTATAGATTATTACCTGATCTTACTATTTGTATTGCATCGACACCTTCATTAACACCATATGTTATATCAAACTGTAGTGTTGCAGGATTTCTTATAATTCTACTAGAATCATAATATGATGCATCAGGACCATCACCACCAAAGAAGAATGGTTCACCAGTTGAGAAATATGCTGTATCTAATCTATTCTTTATCTTAACTAATGGTTTAAAAGGCAAAGGATTACTAGCATTATCAATCTCAGGAGGAGGTCCAGGTTTTATAACTGTAAACTCTAGTGTAACACCATTCAATGTGGCAAATGTTGATGCTGTAATGTTGGTGATATATATGTTCTGTATAGGTGCAAGATCGGCAATAGTGAAGGAATCGTTAGTTCCTATCATCGTTGGAGTTGCCAATATATTATTTAAAGATGTCGCTGGTGAGGGTAGATCTGCTAAATTCTTATCTCTCCTTAAACCTTCTCTTGAAAATGCCTTTAATGCCATGCCACTAGGGGTTGCCTTTTTCTTGTATTTATGCTATTGTATAATCAAATATCATATTTATATGGATTTTAAACAGTATAGAGAAAATCTGACTGGACAACTTGTTAAGATCAATAGTGATATTGTGGATCATGAAGATGCACTGTCACAATTGAAGGAACTACGTGCACGTGTACGTGGTGGTCTTGAAGTATTAGATCAACTAGAGCAAGATGCACCAGAGAAACCTCAGTCAGTACAAAAACAAATTCAATCAGACATTGAAGAACTAGTAGGTGCCAAATCACCACGTACTAGAATAGGCAAAGACATGGACTCATTATGACAACACCAAAAACACTTACAACAGACCAATTTGAATTAATTGAAGAAGCATTTGATGTATTTCTTATGAAACAGAATAATGGTAAAGGATTAGATTTCTTGAATCGTCAAGCAGGTCGAATACTTGCAACTTTAGAGACACATTTAGAGAAGAAGGACAGTTGAATAACTGTCACATACTACATTGACTAGCACCTATTATACTACTATAATAAGTACATACAACAAAGGTATTAATCATGACAACAACTATTGAACAACAACAAGCACTTGACGTTCTTGCACAAAACATTGAGCAATGGACTCTCGATTTATGTTCATGGTTACAAGAAGACATGAAGCAGAATGACATCAGATATGTCAAGAGAGGTCTAGCAGAAGCAGAAGATGATTCATGGGAGCAAGGTTACTACCAAAAGAAATTAGAAGATGTTATGTCTGATAGTTTCCTTCCATCAAACAGATTCTTTGTTGAGAGTGGTCGTAAGTACTTCAAGATCATGATGCAGTCACCAGTCAATTCAGACAACACCAGACATCAGACAAGTGTACATGCATTTGTTGACAAGAAAACTGGTCAAGTATACAAACCTGCTTCATGGAGAGGTCCTGCCAAGCATGTTCGTTACGATCTTAGATTGATCAGAGACAGAGCATTGCTTCAGAACAAATGTGACTGGGCAGGTGGTTATCTTTATATGAGGTAAATGAGATCAAGAAATTTATATAACATTCCAGATGGGGTATGCAAATGCTCCATCTGTTTTGTTACGAAACCAAATACTGAATTTCCGTATTACTTAAATCAGTTCTATAACAAGGGTTTAGAGCATCCATGGACTGGTAAACGTAAGAGAGTGAATACTAATTGCTATGCTTGCACTAAAGTGAAGGCAGCAGAACGTAGTGCCATACGGAAGAAGTTTAAAGGCATGAAAGCACCACCATATGGCACACCATGTGAATTGTGTTGTAAACCAGTTTATGCGTCCAAGGAGACGATTCCAGAGGGCATAGACGGAGCATTTGTATGGCAGTTGGATCATTGCCATGAAACAGGAGATTTTCGTGGTTGGTTATGTAAGAAATGCAACACAGGATTAGGTCTATTAGGTGATAATGTCACAGAATTGTCAAGAGCAATCAAGTATTTAAGTAAGTAAACAACTAAATATAGCATGGTTGCCAACCATCTTATAGTATGGTAGAATAAACACATCAACTGGAGACACCATGAGTGAATCATCATTAGACCTTTTCTGCAATCCAGATGAGGATGAATTAACAGCATTTGCATATGCTTTTGCTGATAGGATAGAGGCATTAGCATCAGAACTTGAGGTTACTGTCGATTACTATCTTGAAGAGTTCCATGATGTGGGTCAAGTCAATGAGATTGAATGAACACGAACTTCTAGCACTTCTAACAGGACTCAACTCCCTTACAAGAGAGACAGAGTGCACATTAGATACTGATGTAAGTGAACTCTATAATAAAATAGAGGAAGCATATTACAGAACTAGACGTTCCTACAATTACGAATGTGACATATGAACATGAAACTCAGACCTGACAAAATTCATTTGTATAACCCTCGTCAAGAGATGACGTATCTTAAAGAGGCATTAAAGAAACCTCAATTGTATGATACCGACGAATTAAGGAAACTTAAATCAAGGTTAACACAACTAAGAAACGAGCGTTCAGAACCTAATCAAACAGGATTAGGGTTTATGGACGTATAATCAACTATCACATCCTACAATGGACTCTTATACCAATATATCATATGACGACCTTAGGAAGGAACTCAAAGCAGATGCTGAGTACTGGAGTAAGGTAGTAACACCATTTCCTGGCGATCATTTTGAGGATAGTTTAGATTACGAAGACATGCTCTATGACGATCACCCAGATAGTTCAGATGCCGAACAGTATTAAAGAAATGTATAATTTATCACGTGAACAAGCAAAACTAGTATCAACCCTAATCAACAAAGAACTACTAGAGTATAAACATGTCGAACATTCAGTAGATGGAGTCCTCTATCAACTCCTCGAATCCACCCTCACCCAAATGGGTAATCCCCAAAAGATTGAAGGATCTTAAAGTTGGTACACGAGTGTTATACGAGGGTCGTACACTCGGCACAGTAGTTTTTTTTACAGATGCTATTAAAGTCAAAACACACAACAAAACCTTCCCCTCACATGTCACAATACAACTCGATGGATCCAGATATGGAGTTTGTATCTACGAACAAGATCTCTCATGTATCAGAGTCATCTCAATATTTGACTCAATTGGATGAATGTGTCCAACAGTTATTAGATGGTTTAATCGACCCTAAATATCATGAGATAGTATGTCAGACGTTATTAGATGCTGACTACCATAAAACGAGATATCCTGAGATGGAGAAGTATTGTAATTATTTTGTACAAGAAGGATTCTGCTATTATGTCCCATCCTAACGAAACACCATCATACTATGTTACTGTCCAAAATGGACGTGCACAACTTCGCTCGTCTGCTAGGACTGGTATAATACAGACGTTTGGTTCAAATATTGAAACTGCTATTGTACAAGGTCAAGCAATAATAGCGACCAGTAGCAAGGGTGTCACATATGAATACCAAATAAAGAATGGGAATGCTATACTAAAGAGAACATTTTGGAGGTAAGAACCCAGTGACAACAAAGTATGCTGTATTATTCAGACGAGGAGAGAGAACTCCCAATCTTGATGAATTATATACTGAGAGATGGGAAGCGGAACGTAGAGTAGAAGAACTACAACACATGTTTGATTGGTTAGAGATGCAGTCAGGAGGAAGACAACCTCATAGGGATGTATGGGTAGAAGAGAGGGATCTATCTTGATTTCCGTACAAATGTACTATTATTTAAAAAGGTTAAATTAAATATTAGTATGGGTTTTAGAAACTTTGTTAAATCTATGATTTTATTGTTGTCTTAGCACGTAAGCACCCATCTGTCAAGGTTTCTCAGATACTGCCAAATGTATCAAATGTACTTGACAATGGTGTTTTCCACAGGAAACTGTGAAATTGTGGAAAACTGATAGAACCTGTGGAAAACGACAGTTCTGTGAGAAAGTGCGGGTTTCTCTAAATAATAACGAAAGTGGAGGGTTTTAGTAAAAATGTACTATATTCTAAAACTTGAAGGAAATCACCTAAAGCTGTGGAATCCTGCAAAAAGGTACTTTGTTGAAGAAAATGTCAGTCCCTACCATTCTTATAAATTAGTGTATAAAATATGGAGAAGGTTAGTTTCTGACCAGAGGAGATATAATTCAAACTTTGTAAAAATAGTGAAAGTGGAGACATTTGAGAAATTGTGTCAAGATTTTATATTCAAACCAAAACCTTCATATGGTAGAGGGATAATTAGAGGTGAGAACCACAATGATAAAGGAGAGATACGTGGTGCTAATTATAACGATAGGGGACATACTGAAGTTGGTGAGATTGGATGGATGAAATATACTGATAAGTTATACAATAATAATACCATAGACATAGAGAAAAGACCATCAAGATAATTACAACTTAATGTATCATATGTACGTTGACACCTATATGCAGTTGTGTTATTATAATAGAGACAAACGTTACAATGATTGATTATGCAAATCTCATTTGAAAAGTCAAGTGCTGTAGTATCACCTATTACAGTCAACGACGACAACACTATGGACATTACATACACCACTAACAGGGACAAGGCGTATCGCTTTGATATTACTGAAAGTGAATTAGTTGCTGACTTGGATGTCACAGCAACTAGAGGTGAGTCAGTTGGTAAATTTATTGCTCTTGCTCGTAAGAGAGGTGCACTGAAGCAACAGACAGCATAGTGACAGTTGGATTAGTGTCACACGGGGACTTTACAGTCCCTTTTTTTATTGTATAATAGAAGAGTAAACATTCAAATCACATGAATTTAAAACAGATCGGAAACAATCAATCTTTGGTTAGTTTCAACAACGGTGCACAAGTACTATTCAGTTATGAGACACCAGTTGCAGGTTATTTACCTGATGAAGGTTATTTCAAAACTGAGCAGTTCTATTCTAAGACCACTACAAAACATGTTAATTCTTTTCTACAAGATGTTAACAAGGTTCAGTTAGTAAAACAATCATTCATCGAGGGACTCACAAATGACAAATGATGTAAAAGAAATCAGACATCTAGACATGACTATGGACGAAGAGGAAGTAATCGTTCAAATGATGATGTTCTTTAATGATATGGGTTGGATTGATGAATCTACTCAGGATGCATACGACTCACTGTGTGAGAAGATATCCGAACCAGAACCTAGCGACTACTCATGGGAGTAGTCCAGTTGACAAACTGGCACAACATCTATTGAATAACATCATTGATGCAGTATAATAGATGTATAGGGGGCAAGGATCTATGGTTGTCTTTGTTCAGCAGAGAAATTACGTCCTGTAAGTCCACCCCTATTAAACATTTACTAGGAGATTAATTTTGGGAACTAGATCACGTATTGGACTAGAACTAGCAAATGGAAATGTACTTTCTGTTTATCACCATTGGGATGGATATCCTGAGTGGTTAGGTAGAATCCTTAAACAGCACTACAACACCAGAGATGCTATCGCTAAATTAATAGATGGAGGAGACATGTCCTCTTGCTATTCAGACACGGGTTGGGATTATGAAGACAAAAGAGATCCACAACCATGTTATTATAAGGAGAGAGGGGAAGATTGCCCACCTCGTCTTAACTCTTCATTTGATGAGTATTTCAACAACGCTAATTCATGGGAGGAATATTGTTACATATTCACACTAGACCATGAATGGTTATGCTTTGAGATAAACAAAAAGTATGATGAAGAGTACAACGTTACTGGCACTATAGTCGAACCTCGTACAATTCCTGAGGAAGATGTGGCAGTTGCATAACTGTCACAAAAGGGGTAGACATACCCCTTTTTTTCATTTATAATAAAAGTAAGCAAAATGAACAAAAGTATCATGACTGACCAAAAACTTACAAAACTTGAATTAGATGAATTAAAGTACCATTTGGCAGATAGAATAACAGATAGTTTTGATAGACATCAATTGTTACAAATTGCATTTGATATGTATATGGATCTATTTAATGATTTACCAGAGGTAGAGTTTATGGATAGAGCAGAGAATTACTGGAAGGATCATTTTAATGATGTTGTTAATGATATTAAAGATTATACTAAATGTAAATTCAAGAAACCAATAGAGGAGAGACGAATTCCTGATACTGAGTAATGTATCATATGTACTACACAAATACCGTGTGGTACTTTATAATATTATTAGCAATTAAAGTTTTCACAAATGAATCACACACTTTGCAGATTGGATTATGGGAGATCCCCCCTAACGTTCCCTAAAGTCAATTCTTATACTAGATCAGGTAAGAATGGACGATTAATTATTTGTCCACACTGTGATGAATGCTTAAGAGTATTTCATTTTAGTTGGTCATCATTAGAATGTGAGTATTGTAAGAAGTCAACAAATAAGTATGACTTTGAAGTATTCATATTAGGAGATTACCATGACAGACAAGGTAAACTACAAAAGAGGGGGTGGGAGTGACAATTCACAAACTGGCACAAGTAATGTTGACTATCATCATTATTTCTAATACAATACAAATATAACATACATCAAAAGATTTATGCCTAATCATTGCCACAATCGAGTATCATTTTATTGTGATAAAGAAACAGTAATTAAAGAGTTACTCGACATTTTCAAAATGGAAAATGTATTCACTAATTTCGTTCCCGAACCAGATTGGAAGACAACACCAAACGAAGCGGGCGAATTCAGTAAAAAAGATCCACTTAATGACCTATTCCCCCCTAAGTTTCCAGATGGTACAACTGATGACAGATGGTATAACTGGCGACTTGAAAACTGGGGAACTAAGTGGGACTGCTACGAAGTAGATATTGACGAAGAGGGTGATAATAGTTTCACTGTAACATTTGATACTGCATGGTCTCCCCCCGAAAATATCAGATATGCAATAAGAGACAAATATGAGAATGATGATTTAAGTGTTTCATGGTTCTTTGATGAACCAGGAATGGAAGTTGCAGGTTACCTGTAAATGTATCATATGTACTAGCGTTAACTCGCTAGTACTGTTATTATATTATTAAGCAATTAAAGCAAACATGACTTTAACAAAGAACATTCTCTCAACTTACTTTCAATCTAATGCTCAAGATAAAATAGAAGGTGAGATATGGTATTCTAAAGGATACTCAATGTGCAAGGTATTATCTGAAGAATATAATATCCCACTTGACACAGTTGTAGGAGTTGTTTCTGCTCTATCACCAAACAACAAATGGGATCGTAACTTGATAGATGCTGAGAATATGATTAGAGCATATTGTTACGATATAGAGTATCCTAAGGTATGTACCTTTGGAGGGCAAAAGGATAAAGCAATTACTATATTAGAGAATCAATACGACAACCCCAAAAATATTAAAACATTACTTAGGGGTAACAAGACAATTGCATTCTATAGAGGTATTGCTACTAATGGAAAATGTGATGAAATTACAGTTGATGGGCATGCATTTAATATTTGGAATGGAGCATACACCCCACTTAATCAAGTCCCTAACATATCAGACAAACTATATGCAGAAATCACCAAAGCATACAAGGAAGCAACTGATGTGATCAATGATACAGAAGGGACTGACTATTCTCCTAATCAAGTTCAAGCAATAACGTGGGTATGTTGGAGGCGAGTTCATGAAGTCGCTTAGTACACTTGTACTATATCTGCTAACGTTGTATGTTCTAACCCTAGTACTTGACTATACGCTAGGGTTTATTAGAGCAATCAAACAACGGATCCACAAAAAAGTGATCCGATATCAACGACGACTAGCAAACCGAATTGTTAAGAATTATTAACACACCCACACAGCACCAATTTATCCCCTATAATAAAGGTATGAAACAAAACAGCATTATGACTACTATGTTCGACGACAACTTAAAACCCTACTATCAAGGTAGAGTATTAATGAATGACAAGGCAGCAAATGACCCAGTGCTAATAGCAGTACTTGACGAAATGGCACTAAGGGATTTTAAGGATAGACCAACACCAAACAACGGTACATGGTACATCTCAGACAGACATTAATTATGAGATACGCTCTAATTCTAATTACTATTCTATGTGCCTACGTCTTAGGATCTACAGCAATTAAGAATATAACCGAAGTTACAAACGAAAGAAACGCTCAAATTTGTAAAATCGACCCCACACTGTGCCAGTCCAAATAGTGTCACATACAACCCCCATCACTGGGGGTTTTCTATTATAATAAAGACATAAGCAACTAAGGAGACAAAAATGTCAACTCTACATCATGAAGATTTACTACTTCAAATATTCGACGAAGTGCAGGAAGCGTTCCCATACTACGACGAAGAGAAACAAATCGAGATAGCAAACAAACGATTTGAGGAACAGTGCCAGTAGACAAAGTGGCACATGGGGACTTGATATAGTCCCCCCTATGCATTAAGATTAAATCAAACAAACAAGGAGCACTATGACTTCAAAACTTGAAACACTGCCTCTAGAATCTGAACTAATCGAAATAGAGCAGGATCTAGATACCGAAGATTTTTATATAGAGGATCTATATGAAACCGAAGAGAGAGACATTCTCCAAGATATCAACTTTGAGAAATCAATGACAGAAATCTACATGGACGAAATCCTCGGATGTGACAGTTAACAAACTGTCCACTAGGGGTTGCATACAGCACCCCCACCCACTATAATTGAAGTATAAACAAACACAGGAGCAAATCCAAATGACTCAAAAAGACATCTTCCAAACTGCGAGAGACGTATTAGTCCCAACAGTTAAAAGAGAGAAAGCAAACCGTAAAACTCTACAGAGAGCGGCACGTGCTACTGGCAGATCTGCCGAAGCGGTTTACAAGGCATCTACTATGCGTCTTGCGTTATGGGCAACAAAAGGAAAGAGTTGCATTTAACACTTTCTTAACATTTGGGGGGTTGCATATGCCCCCCTTATGCTATAATAAGTATATACCAAACAAAGGAGCAAATCCAAATGATCGCACAAACAAGTTTCAATTTCTCAGACACACCAACACAGTATAACGGTTGGTCAGATTGGACAACTTGGAATGTAGCACTATGGATCAACAACGACCAGTGCTATAACTCAATCGCTAAGGAGTGCGAAACTTACAACGAATTTCTTTACGAAATGCAGGCGATGATCGGTTCTTTCTTTACACCTGACGGTGCCGACTGGGGCGAAGCAAATCTAACCGAAATGGGGGAACTAATCGCAGAAATCGGAAAAGGGGAATAACACCCCCTTTTTTCTTTAGCACCAAAATCGCACTTCGTCGGGTTCGCCCGATTTTATGGGGTCGGGCCGTGCGTTTAAAATGCATAGGTACCATCTAACCTACAAAAGTATCCCAACGAGTGAGAAAAATTTCGCAGAGAAAAAATTGCCAGAAACCGAAAATACTATATAAAAAAAATTCACACAGAAAAATTATGTATGAAGATAGTGATGGAAACAAGTTACCTATAGAGTTCAACAGATACATCGACAAATTTATAGTAGAGGCACCTAATGGTGAAACATACTACTTTAGAGATTATGAAGGAGCAGAGGATTTCTTACTTCTCAACTTTGAGGATGAGTTAGATACTGTAGAATCATGAATGACGTAACAGGTCATTTTGAAATATTAGTGGATGGTAACCTAAAGACGTATACTAGGATAGGTGACATCCCCCTAATAATAGATAATGTTATAAAGTTTCAACCAGATATACCTGATGGTCCTCATACAGAGGAACAACATGAAGAATATGCTAAGTACTCTTGGTATCTTCAACAGATAATGAGTAGAGAGATAAAATGACTATAAGTATAAGTTGTTCACCACAAGGTAACACTGACGATGAATTTGCAGAACAGGAGAGACCCAACTATACAGTAAACCTGAGTGTCACTTCTTCTACTGATGATGAAGGAGAAACGATAACTAGTACAACATGTACTGCAGTATCGTACTCTTATTATAATGCAAGTGATGGTATAGAAGGAAGTTCTGTTGATATTACTAATCAGTTAACTTTGACTAGTGGTGTTAATACTTGTACTATAACAGGAACTTTTATTGATCCGTTTTCCGATACCTTTACTTATGTGGAGGGAGGTTCATCTAATAAGATACAAACTCCTTCTACAGTTGTTGGTGTATCCAATATGCCAACTGGAAAGGAATATTATGAACTTGACCAAGATACCCGAAACTATGTTATAATAAGTTTCAGTATCAGTGTAGTAACTGATTCTAGTTCTGCAAATTTAACTGCTACAATGCAGGTAAATAATGAGTGGGAAGGAATACGATCATTTGTAGATACGTATTACGATTAATGACCCATTACGCAAAACCTTATTTTTTACCCTATGACCCTTGGTTTTTAAACATGCCAGAAGATATTAAACCTCTACTAGAGGACGTTAAAGAAGAACCCGTTACCTTACATGAGACCATGTATAGGAACGCTAGATCAAAATATAATCCTTTCTCTGTTGAAGGAGAGGAAAACATTGGAGGATCTGAAGAATGCCAGCAGTTACAAGAGTAGGAGACAGTGAAGTATCTCATTGCTCAGGTATGGTACGAGCCGTTGGTAGCGGTAATGTATTTTGTAATAGTATCTCAGTAAGTAGACAAGGAGATAAAAATACAGTACATACCTTTCCTGCAGGTAATAAATGTCCTGCACACTCTACTGTTATAAGTAGTGGTAGTTCTACCGTCTTTGTTAATGGCAAAGCATGTGGTAGAGTTGGAGATCCTACCTGTACGTCAGTATCAGGTGGTAGTAGTAATGTTTTTGCTGGAGGTTAAATGTTAGAGTTCCACATCTATAAGGATGATGAATGTGTTAAACACTGTGTGTCTGTGGAAAAGTTAGAAAAATTATTAAAAAAAGGTGAAGTGGATGTGCTTAAGCACGATATCCAGATTGTTTATGAACCTATTGATGAATATGACGAAACTCCAAGTTATTAATGACTATCTGAAACCAGAAGAATTGAAGGAAATACACGATCTGATGTATCAACCTGGTTTTTGGTCTTATGATCCCTTTAAAGTCCGCTACAGCGACATAGAGGAAGATGACCTTAGAGATGGTCAATTTAACCATGGATTCTTTTTGAGTACTACGTTACACAAGTCAGAGCACCTCCCAAAACTCTTTCCAATACTCAATAAGGCAAAACCTTTGGGAATATACAGAATTAAGGCAAATTTAGAGAAATATAGCGGAAGTAAGAAGTACGAAGGGGAGTTCCATTGGGATTGGCAGTTTCAA
>CETK01025255.1_pt1 | contig 35905 bp, 36 predicted proteins | sample 361431 | NCBI WGS metagenome assembly CETK01 (sample SAMEA2622452, study PRJEB7988) | marine metagenome | biome: marine biome (ENVO:00000447); feature: surface water layer (ENVO:00002042); material: "saline water (ENVO:00002010), including plankton (ENVO:xxxxxxxx)" | depth 5 m | reverse complement strand
TCCCATATCCAAGATTTAGAGATGCAATGGTTCTCACAGCAGTCAACTGGGAGCTTGATGGCAATCATGAATGACGATGTAAATCAGCTAGAGAGGTTTCTTGATCAAGGCGCTACAGACTTACTTCAGGTTGCCACCACTATCTTAGTTGTGGGGGGAATTATGTTCTCAGTTGCTCCTGAGGTAGCCTTGTGGGCAATAGTTCCGATACCAGTGATTGTAGGTGGCTCATTCATGTATCAAAGAAGGATTGGAGCACGATACTCCAAGGTAAGAACACAAGTGGCAGATTTGAATGCCCTATTGAATAATAATTTACAAGGCATAACCACAATCAAATCATTCACTGCTGAGGAAAGGGAGGCCAAGAGGGTAAGTGATGCTTCTGAGTCTTACAGGGAAGCCAACAGGGAGGCAATCAGACTTTCTGCCTCGTTCGTTCCAATCATAAGGATGGCAATTCTTTTTGCATTCTCTGCTAACATGCTTGTTGGAGGGTGGATGGCACTGGAGGGCACTATCAGCCTAGGAGCATATTCGGTAATTGTATTCATCACTCAGAGACTTCTTTGGCCCCTGACTAGACTGGGCGAGACATTCGACTTGTATCAGAGGGCCATGGCTTCGACTACCAGGGTACTTGATCTTCTTGACACCGAGATTGGCTTAATTGAAGGAGAATTACAGATTGACAAAGTTAGAGGCGAGATATCGTTCAAGCAGGTTGATTTCTCCTATCCAGACAGAGAGAAGGTTCTAAATGGGCTAGAATTGACCATTCCCGCTGGGCAGACGGTGGGCCTTGTGGGCTCAACTGGATCAGGAAAAACAACCCTTGTCAGGCTATTGATGAGATTCCATGATCCCGATTCTGGAGAGATATTTTTGGACGGAAATCACCTCAACGACCTGAAACTCGACTCTCTGAGGGGCTCAATTTCACTTGTGAGTCAGAATACCACACTGTTCCCAGGATCTGTACTTGACAACATCAGATACGGGAGACCCGATGCGTCGATTGAATCTGCCAGAGATGCCGCTACCATCGCCGAAGCTACTGAATTCATCGATATTCTTCCAAATGGGTGGCACACTGAGATAGGGGAAGGGGGGCATCGTCTGTCAGGAGGCCAGAGACAGAGAATAGCCATTGCTAGAGCAGTTTTGAAAGACGCCCCGGTACTAGTTCTCGATGAAGCAACAAGCAATGTCGATAACGAAACTGAAGCAGCCTTGAAGAGGTCCATAGAGAGAATATCCAAGGGAAGGACCACACTAATAATCGCCCACAGACTTTCCACGGTCAGGAACGCAGACATCATAGCAGTCTTGGAAGGGGGGGTAATCTCAGAGACAGGGACACATGAGTCATTGTTGGAAGAGGGGGGAATATACTCGAAACTGTGGGCGGTTCAAACGGGCGAGTGAGATCTTTACACCTCAGAAATAACACTAACCGCCAATGGAAGAGTAGTGAAGAGGGGAAAGAACATAGCACACATGGAGGGGGAAATCATAGATCTGGAAGGACGCCTAATAGCATCTGCGAAGGGCACATGGGCTATCTGGAAAGTAGATTGAAAATCTTACAATGGACAATTTGCCGGGAACACCTTGATGAGCCACCAACCCCTCCAACCTACATGGCTAGAGTCGATTCCCTCCTTTGGTTTATGCTCGGAGTGGCGCAACTTCTACTTGGATCGCAGGTCGGTTCTTCTGGTCTAATTCTAGAATTACTTAGTATCTTGTTGAACGTTTCAGGAGGGAGCTCCCTGATGCTAGGCCTTTACTTCCTCATATTCTTGGCTAGACATGAAAAGGAATTTTCCGAGGCGTATTCCAAGATGGAGAAGACCGAGTTCGTAAGGGATGGAACTGGCAGAATAATTGATGTGGCAGACAAGACTCCTAAGTCGATAAAGGCAATTTGGTACTCAATCCCGGCATTTATGACATTTTTGGGCCTTCTAGCATGGCTTATAGGCTGAGATCATGACTGGCAAGAATTCCGGTTTTGACGATTTGATTGACCGCATGATCGAAAATCCTGCATATGACCAAATGGGTGGCTACCAGATCTTCCTGAGAAGATTTGCGATCCCTGTAATCATGATTCTAATAGCTCTTTTTATCTATACCGCTCTGGATGAGTACATAAGCAGTAGCTGGAACCTAGTGATTACCTCAATAATCACTGGCTCATCACTCGGACCGATCCTCACTGCCGAAAGATATCTAGCGATGAGAAACAGCAAAAAATGAGAAAATTCACCGAGAAGAATAAGTCCCGGCTATGCTCAACGGGTATCGTGGACCATGATCACTGTAAGTCAATGACTTGCATTTGTGGATACAGAGGTGACGCAGTCCCACGGAGACAGCACATGGAGTGCCCGAACTGCTTCAGGGTGATTGAGGCATGCTGTGAAGGAGTTCCTAATTACTAAAAATCGTTGAATTCGCCGAATGTGTAAAATGCCTTGGCCCCCTAGCGATATGCATGGTGGATATCAACGATTTCAACCTGTTCGATCTTGTCGGACTTGGCGACGCAACTGGCTTGGAGTGGATTTTCGGAATTTCGGCCCTATTGGGGGGAATCCTATTTCTTCTCTGGTTCATTTTGATGCTCGTTGGAGGAGTAGCAGAGGGTGTCTTCGAGGGACTGTTCGGTATAGAGATAGACGTCATGAGCTCCGATGCATCATTCAAGGCGCTGACGTTCCAGGGCGTGATGGCGTTTATGATGTTCTTCGGTCTGGCTGGGCTATGGGTCCTGAAGTCGGATGGGACTGATCCCGTTGCTGTCGCAGCAGGCGGTATCGCAGGTACAGCATCCATGTATGGAACTGCAAAGCTATTCGAGCTATTTATTGCCATGCAATCATCAGGAAATGTCGAAATTGGCGACACAATAGGGTCCAAGGGCCAAGTATACCTTGTCATCCCTCATGAGGGGGTGGGACAAGTTCAGATTGAGACAAATGGCTCTCTAAGTACATACAATGCAAGGTCAGAGGATCAGCAAGAGATTGGTACTGGAAGGCTGATACAAGTAGTTGGAACCATGGGCGAGGTTCTGCTGGTCAAGAGAATATGATTTAATTTCAAACACCTGTAATATCCCCATTTCGGGCAAGACTTCATGACCCCCACCTACGTCTTGGATACAGGAGTGGAACATAATGGTAATGACAGCCCTCAGACAATCAAGTGGAGCAGACGGTGGAACGATAGGTACAATAATGATTTTCGCAATTATTCTTGTACTCGTAGCTGCGGTGATATTTTTCTCACAGAGGTACAAGAGGTGCCCTCCTGACCAGGTCATGGTCATCTATGGTAGGACTGCCAAGGCGGCTGATGGGAGGGCCAAACCGTCAAGGGTCGTGCATGGGGGGGCCGCTCTAGTCTGGCCGCTGATTCAGGATTACGCCTACATATCACTCAAGCCGATGCCAATTAATATTGACTTGAAGGGCGCTCTGTCATTGCAGAACATCAGGATCAATGTCCCCAGTACGTTTACAGTGGGAGTGAGTAAGGAACCCTCAATCATGGCCAATGCCGCCGAGAGGTTGCTTGGTTTCAAAATCCCAGAAATAGAGAAACTCGCGGAGGAAATTATTCTTGGTCAGTTGCGTCTCACTGTAGCTTCACTAACCATTGAGCAGATTAACCAGGATCGTGACGCATTTCTTTCACTAATCACTCAAAATGTGGATCAAGAGCTAAGGAAATTTGGACTTACGCAACTCAACGTAAATATTGTTGACATTACGGATGAATCCGATTACATAGAAAGCATTGGAAAGAAGGCGGCCGCTACAGCAGTTGAAAATGCGAGAGTCGACGTCGCCAATGCAGAGAGGGATGGAGCGATTGGGGCCGCTATCGCCAGTAAGGAAAGAGAGATCACCGTAGCAGAGAACATGGCTGCCGCTGAAAAGGGAAGGAAGGCCGCGGAGGCTGATCAACGTGTTTTCGTGGAGCAACAAGAGGCAATGGCTATTTCGGGAGAGAACGCGGCCCAGGCCGAAATTGCTCGAGCAAATGCCGATCTAGCTGAAGCTGAAGCCTCTGCGAAGCAGAGAGCTGACATAGCCAAGGCTCAGGCTGAAGCGGAAATTCAGAAGGCCTTCTACTCAGAGGAAGAGGAGAGGCTCAAAGCCAGTGAAATCGTCCAGGTCACAATTCAGAAGCAACAGATAGAGATCGCAGCTGAGGCAGAGGCGGAGAGACAGAGAAGAGTTGCCAGAGGAGAGGCGGACGCAATCCTCGCAAAATATGAAGCAGAGGCGGAGGGAATTCAGAAGGTCCTAGATGCAAAGGCACAAGGATACAGCAATCTAGTTAGCAGCGCATCTGGTGACCCCAAGGCCGCGGCAACTCTGCTGATGGTAGAGAAAATAGAGAATATGGTTGCAGCTCAGACCGAGGCTATCAGGAACCTGAAAATCGATAAGATTACTGTCTGGGACAGTGGCAATAATTCAGAGGGCTCCTCTGCTACGAGTAACTTCGTTAGTAGCCTAGTTCAGAGTTTGCCGCCAATACACGACGTAGCCAAGATGTCAGGCGTCGAATTACCTGACTATCTGGGTTCGATGACAGATGATGAGCAGTCTTGAATAATCTTCCAATAGTCACACTCTTGAGGGCCATCCTCCTGCGTTGACCATGGAAGAGCATGACATAGTTATCGTAGGAGGTGCAAGAACTCCGTTCTGCGAGTGGATGGGCGGAAAGAGAGGAGATGGTGGCCAAGGTGGAAGGTTATCATCGATATCCGCGGAAGAGCTCGGATCAATTGCAATAAAAGGTGCTTTGCAAAAAACAAACACCGAGCCATCAGAGGTCGATCACGTAATCATGGGACATGCCCTTCAAACATCATCACAAGCTATTTTTGGTGCCCGCAGGGCAGGCCTATTGTCAGGGATACCCCATCAGGTCCCGATGCTCACTCTCAATAGGCTATGTGGAAGTGGCGCTCAATCAGTGGTATCTGCGGCTCAAATGATCATGTTAGGGGAGGCAGAAACCGTCATCGCAGGGGGAATGGAAAATCTCAGTCAGGCCCCACACGTGTTGCGGGATATGAGAGATACCTACAAGCTAGGAAGACCACCTAGGATGGGTGAAGAAATTCCTAAGGATTTGGAGGATTATCTTTTCACCAACCTCCGAGATGACGTGTGTGGATACTTCATGGCTCAAACTAGTGATGAACTATGCAGGAGGCTCGAAGTATCCAGAGAGGAAGCAGATAAGTTTGCTGCTTTGAGTCATCAGAGGACGGAGGAGAGTATCAGGAATGGGGTATGGAATGAGGAAATCGTTGAGGTTGTTACTCAAGAAGGAATCTTGGGCCCCTCACATGATGATCACGTGGTGTTGGGGACCACCGTGGAATCCCTGTCCAAGCTCAGGACCCATTTCGGACCAGAATCATTAGTCACAGCTGGGAATGCTTCAGGGGTAGTGGATGGAGCCGCGGCACTTGTCATTAAGTCTGGGTCCAGGGCAAAATCAGATGGAGACTCCCCACTTTCAAAAATAGTGTCATGGGGGATCGTAGGACTGGATCCAAAGATAATGGCCCACGGACCCGTTCCAAGTAGCATCCTCGCATTGCAGAAAGCAGGATTGAGAGTCGAGGATATAGACCTCTGGGAGATTAACGAGGCCTTTGCTGGACAGTGTGTTGCCTGTATCAAGGACCTCGGTATAGACCCCGATAGGGTGAATGTGAATGGAGGGGCAGTAGGCCTAGGACACCCACTAGCAGCCACCGGGACACGTCTTCTCCTCACCCTCTCATTGGAATTGAGGAGAAGAGGTGGTAAGTACGGGGTTGCTACTGCCTGCATCGGTGGTGGCCAAGGAATAGCTGTTGTCATCGAGTCATTATTATGAAATCAGATCTAGGTAGGGGTCTCAAATGAGCTCAACAAAAAAACGTAGCTTGATCAAGACGATAACATGGAGAGTAATCGCGACGACCGATACCTTCATTCTCACACTATTATCAGCTACATGGTTTTCTGATGACTTAGGCATTACCTCATCGGAGGCGTTTGCATTAGCGGGAACCGTTGCCGGACTGGAGGTAATAACGAAAATGGTGTTGTATTACCTGCACGAGAGGGGATGGAGCTCACTGGAATGGGGGCAAATCTGAATTAATCTAGGTCCTATCCGAAATGTCTCAAAAAAACGCACTTCACCCTATTAGCATTCCAAGAATCGCTCCACCTGCGATCCAAGCTCCTGCCATCGATCCGACGTTACCCAAAGCAGTCACCATCAGAACCTTCCCTACTCTGTTTTTCCAGAAAAGTGAGACATCGTCCAAGGCTAGGAATTCTTTCGTATCGCGTACTGTTGGACCGTCCAACTTGAACTGGGTGTAGCCCGCAAACCAGCCAGCGGCGAGGGTTGGGTTTAGGGACGTTATTGGGGAGGCTAATGCCCCAACAAGGGCAGAAATCGGATGCCCTCTAGCTAATATGACACCCAATCCAGCTAAGGTCGCATTTAGTACAAGCCAGGTCATGGCAGTCTGTCTGAGTTGCGTAATTTCCCCATTAATGGCCATGTATCCTAATGCACCGAATAGAAAGAGAGGGATTGCCGCCATCACAATCTTGGGCCAGATCTTCTTAGGGGGCTCTGAACTTAGCGCTGGAAGTCTTGATGTGACCTCGTTAGCGGGTCTATTCAGATTTTCAATAATTCCCTCTAGGTGTCCTGCACCAACAACTGCCAGAATTTTCCCCCTGTCCCTCATCTGTTGTATTCTCGCAGCCAAGAAAGCATCCCTTTCATCAATCAGGACCTCACCTGCATTGGGAGCGACTCCTCTGGCCTCCTCCATGAGTTTACTCATCATATCTGAATCGTCCAAGACCTCTTCGATGGAAACTTCTTCATCAGTATCGTCAAAAAGCAGGGTATTTACTATCCTCCATTTTTCCGATAGCCCCATCCTGTGCCAGGCTCTTTTGAGGGTGATCACGACATCTCTATCTATCATTTCATATGGGATTTGAGACTCTTCTGCACCTTCAACAGCAGCCAGGAGCTCGGCTCCGGGGGTTTCTCCTGCGGAGACTCCCATCTTCCTCTGTTGAACAGCAAGAGCCGATTGAAGTAAGATCATGGCCGACTTACCCTCCTTGATAATCTTCAAGAGGTCTTGAGAATCAAGGGTCTCAGGCTCCCTAAGGGTGGATAATCTTGAATGGCATAATTCCACTGCGACAATGTCCGGCTCATACTCTAGGATTTGCGCCCTTACCGTTTTTACCGATTTACTGCTTACATGGGCCGTGCCGACGATCCTCAAATTATCATCAAAATCGACAACATTGTACTCATCAGACAAACTATCGCCCCAGGGAATCAATCGTAGTGAACAAGTCGGTGTGCTCAGCCACGTCATGCACTCTGATTATATCAACACCGAGCCCAGGTGCTCGGGAAGCGATGCCCAATGACCCAGCGAGACGGTCCTCAGTGGATTTCCTGCCTAGGAGGTCAGAAAACATACTTTTTCTACTGACTCCCCACATTAAGCCTATATCTTCACTAGGGAGTATTTTTCTACCAGCTGAAAGTAATGAGATATTATGCTTCAGAAGCTTACCAAATCCTATTCCCGGGTCAGCAATTATTCTGGAATTTTCAATCCCATTATCGTTGAGGGTAGACACGGTTTCAAAGATCTTCTCCCTCACTTCAGAGACAACATCATAATAATTTGGATTATTTTGCATATTTTTTGGATTTCCGCTCATGTGCATTATACAAATTGGGCAATCATATTCAACTATTGCATCAATCATTTTTGGGTCACCAATTGACGAAATATCATTAATCATATCGGCTCCATATCTCAATGCCTCCAGGGCGACCAAAGACTTCCTGGTATCCACAGAAATTCCGATGTCGGGTAATTCATCTCTTATTGCCTCAATTACGGGCACTATCCTAAGAATTTCTTCATTAGCATCCACCTTGATAGCTCCAGGTCTTGTTGACTCTCCTCCAATGTCAATCCATTCAGCCCCCTCCTCTGACATCGATATGGCGGAATCAGTAGCGAGCTCCACAGTGTTGTACCTGGAATTGCTGTGGAATGAGTCGGGAGTGATATTTAGAATCCCCATAATACGGGGATTTCCGTCGGCACGGCATCTCAGAATAGGTCGCCAGTCGGGCATGTTCGACCATCCAATCTACGCATGCTTTATGATGTGACCGAGTCGCATTCCAGCGATGGTAATGGGAGAGCAGGGTTTAGATGATGCCCAAAATCCGAATATCGGCACCATTCAGCAAACTGAAACTCCGGAGGGGCCGACCAGTGAATCATTAGAACTTATGGAGTCAATAATACAAAGACTACAGCCTACGGATCGGCATGATATTAGAGAAATGATCAGCTTTAGGGGTTTGGTCTCAGGCTCTCTCGCATCAATGACTGCCGTCTTCTGGTGGATTTCAGTTGACAAGGGGGGAGATTCACTAGGCGATGTGGAAATTCCAGTATCCCTTATCGGGGGATTTACATTCAGAGAAATTAGCATAATTGTCCCACTACTGGCCCTTGCAGCGACGTTCATCATGTCTGTTGGGAGGGAAACCGGGAATGCAATAATGAATAACATTGGAGGTATATTGATTGTCATTATTTTGTTTTACATCCTCGAGCCACTTGGTAACGCCGTTATGGGGCCTGAAATTGAGATGCAAGTTGCTGTATTTGCTTCCGGTAGACTAATTGCAATGGCCATAATGCTGGGTCTGGCAACTACTTTTTTCTGGGATGCGATTCTTCTTCAGTGGGTCAGGAGTACAATGATGAATCTCGGAGTTGACTTGTTCCCCCCAAGTTCCAATCAAGAGGTAACTTCTGCGGGCGACGACGGACTTCCTCCGCTGGGGTGACCCATGAAAGAGAACCAAAATCTGGATTTATCTGTCCTGAGACTTGGACACAGGGTCGACCGTGACAAGAGAATGACCTCACATCTTGGCCTTACAGCAAGAGCATTCGGTGCGAATAGGGTGATTCTTTCCGGGGATAATGACAAAACTCCTTTGGAAACATGGAAATCGGTGACCACTAGGTTCGGAGGCAGTTTCGAAAGCAGATACGAGCCAAAGCCAATGGGCTGGTTGAAATCATTCAAAAAATCTGGTGGGAAAATTGTACATTTGACCATGTACGGCAAGCCTTGGAATGAGGCAGTTGGAGAAATCCCCTCAGAGGGTGATGTCGTGATTGTGGTTGGCGGTACCAAGGTACCAGGGGAATTGTTCGGTATCGCAGATTACAATATAGCGATAGGAAACCAGCCCCACTCTGAGGTCGCCGCATTGGCAGTTTTTCTGAACACATATCTCGGACCAGTTGAAGACAGGCACTTTGAGGGCGGGGAGGTTTCTGTGATGCCCAGTGAGGACGGGAAAGTACTGGTTACAAATGACGACCGTTAGGTCGTGATGTCTGTTTTCTTTGTCAATGATTAAGTGACGTACTTGAGCAGCTTTGCTGATGTCGGACGGTGCGGTGCGCCAAGGATTCTCACCGGGAGAGGGAGTTCCCGGTGTTTCCGAACCACCTGTGTTTCCCGATGCTACAGACGGTCTTCTCGAATCAGCAGTTCGCGATGCACCAAGCGATGTCCGAGGAATACTGATTCTGGCCGATGGGACAAAGTATGAGGGAGTTCTTTTTGGAGCCGAGGGCATCGCCCAAGGAGAACTGGTTTTCACCACTGGAATGGCGGGGTATCAGGAAAGTCTGACCGATCCATCTTTCGCAGGTCAGGTACTCACGTTTACTTGGCCTCTGCTCGGAAACTATGGTGTAATTCCTGGGATTTCAGAGTCTTCCCGCGTTCATCCAAGAGGAGTCGTCTGCAAACAGATGATGAGGGTCCCCGACCACAGGGACTCTGTGGGAAGTGTACACGATCTTCTAGTTTCACATGGAATTCCTGGGATTGAAGGAGTCGATACGAGGGATCTAACTAAAAGAGTAAGAGAATATGGCACCTTACTCTGTGTCTTTGGTCCTGCTGATAGAGAATCAGAAATGCAATCGATACTTTCCAAAATGTCCCCCCCAGACGAGGGAGATCTGGTCCAATCCGTAACAATCGAGAAATCCATACTAGCCAACCCTGGGGCTGTTGATGAAAATGGGCAAAAGCTACCAAGGCTTGCTGTCTTGGATTGTGGGATAAAATACAATATCATCAGGGAGCTTTGCAAAAGATTCGAAGTCGTTTGGTGCCCCGCTTCAATGACATTCGATGAAATCATGCATCAGTGGAATCCCGATGCACTATTCGCTTCCAACGGGCCGGGAGACCCCGCGCACGAAGGAACTGCTACTGTGGCTAGGGAATCTCTGGCGGCCGCAGTGAGGGCAGACATGCCTGTGATGGGAATTTGTTTAGGACATCAATTGATGGGCCTAGCGGCGGGCCTCAGAACCTACAAACTAAGATATGGTCACAGAGGCTCAAATCAGCCTGTAGTTGACCTAGTCACCGGGAAAGTCAACATTACCAGCCAGAATCATGGTTTCGCAGTTGAAGATCCCAGCAAAGGGATGTTGGCCCCCCACCCTTCAGGAGCTTGCTCAGAAAAAGGAAGCAATATTTTGGAGGCCGAATTCACCGTCAGGCATGTCAATGCAAATGATAGGACTGTGGAGGGATTGGATTTGGTAGGAAAACCAGCATTCACAATACAGTTCCATCCGGAGGCCTGCCCAGGTCCCCATGATGCCGCGCTCCTTTTCGATAGATTCGCCGACATAGTGGCAGATCACCTCTCAGGAGACCCACAGCCCGCCATAGTAGGTGGAGGTGGAAAATAGTGCCAAGAAGAAACGACCTTTCTCGTATTGTGATTCTCGGAAGCGGGCCCATCAGAATTGGTCAAGCTGCGGAGTTTGATTTCTCGGGGTCCCAAGCATGTAGAGCTTTGAGAGACGACGGGTATGAGGTAATCCTGATCAATTCTAATCCCGCTACTATCCAGAATGATCCGGAAATGGCCGACAGGATATACATAGAGCCACTGTTGCCAGAGGTAGTAAAGAGGATACTAGAGATCGAAAAACCGGATGCACTTCTGGCTGGCATGGGTGGCCAAACTGCATTGAATATAGCCTCGGCACTTGCCAAGGAAGGATCATTGGATGAGCTAAATGTCGAGCTTATTGGATGTGACTTGGCATCAATCGATGAGGCCGAAGACAGGGATTTATTCAAACGGGTCTGTGAGAGTATAGACCTCCCAGTATGCGAAGCAGTCGCATGCTCATCCATAAACGAGGTTCTGGACGCAGCAGACAAAATCGGACAATACCCACTACTCATTCGTCCTGCGTTCACTCTTGGTGGCTTGGGAGGGGGAACAGCGTTCAATAGGGGCGAACTCGTGGAGATCGCTAGCCAAGGCCTACTTCAGTCTGCAATAGGGCAGGTGCTGATCGAGGTGAGTATACTTGGTTGGCAGGAACACGAATATGAGGTCATGAGAGACGCGGCTGATAATGCAATCATCGTCTGTACTATGGAGAATCTTGACCCTATGGGGGTACATACAGGGGAGTCTGTAGTTGTCGCACCACAACAAACTCTGTCAGATAGGGATCATCAAATGCTAAGGGATGCGGCCCTGAAATTGATAAGAAGATTGAATATCAAAGGAGGTTGCAATGTTCAATTCGCTATTGAACAATCTTCAGGCCAGTATAGGGTGATAGAGGTCAATCCTCGAGTCTCTAGGTCCTCTGCCCTGGCATCGAAAGCAACCGGCTATCCGATTGCTAGGATGGCCGCACTGATTGCTGTGGGCTACACACTGGACGAACTTCCCAATCCGATAACAGGACAAGGAACCACTGCCGCCTTCGAGCCCACACTTGATTACTGCGTCGTGAAAATTCCAAGATGGCCTTTCGACAAGTTCAGGACCGCTGATCGAACGATTGGGACTTCGATGAAGTCAACTGGGGAAGTCATGGCAATCGGGAGGTGCTTCGAGGAGGCATTCCTCAAAGCATGGGCCAGCCTAGAATATGGGAAACCACATCCAAGGCCTCTGACAATGGCCGATTCCTCTGGGGGAGAGACAATGGACGAAAGATCATCGGAACCGTTGCCTACTGCTATCTTGGAGGATTGGCTCAGGGTTCCAACGGATAGAAGAATGTCTGCAATTATGGAAGCGTTCAGGAGGGGATATTCGCTTGAGGACGTCAGGGATCTCACAGGAGGAGTCACGAGGTGGTTCTTACATAGATTCGAAAAGATGGCAGCAATAGAGACCGAGATAAGAGCCGCAGGGGAAATGGGACTGCGCCCCTCAGAGATTCCGGAATCGGAAATGAGGTCATGGAAGGGAGTTGGATTCACTGATTTGCATATTGCTGATGCACTGTGTGGGTTCCCTTCCACCGGATTCAAAGACCTCCCTGCTGGTAGAGGGGAAATCGCCGTCACATTCAGGAGGCATGAGATGGGAATCCACCCAAGGTTCAGGATGGTGGACTCATGTGCCGCTGAGTTTGCAGCTGTGACTCCATATTATTACTCAACATATGAAGGCGGTACTGCCGACTATGGGGTAGATTTGGTTCCAGGTATAGAAAGTAAAACAAAACATAGGGTGGTGGTAATTGGATCAGGGCCAATAAGAATTGGTCAGGGAATCGAGTTCGACTATGGTTGTGTCCATGCCGTGGGAGCAATTAGGGAAATGGGCCATGAGGCGATTATAATCAACAACAATCCAGAGACAGTATCCACGGATTTCGACACCAGCGACAGACTTTACTTTGACCCTTTGAATCTAGAATCGGTTTCCGAAATTCTCCTCAGGGAGAGGGCCCATGGGATACTTTTGCAATTTGGAGGTCAAACAGCGATAAATTTAGCACTCCCTCTTTCTGATAGTCTTTATCATTTAGAAAAAATGGGCTTAAACTTGAGCATTGAGGGGACTACTCCGGAATCTGTAGATGAAGCTAGTGATAGACAAAGATTTGAGGATTTTGCGAAGAGATGTAATCTCAGGATGCCCAGAGGGGCAACCGCAATCGAGCCAGAAGGAGTGAGGAAAGCTGTTACCAAAATTGGTTACCCCGTGCTAATACGACCCTCATACGTCCTTGGTGGCAGAGGTATGGAAATATTGTCTGATGATAAGCAATTGGAAGCCTACATGAGGGAAGCATACCTATCTCCAGATAGACCGCTGCTAATTGATGAATACCTCGGAAACGCCATTGAAATTGATGTGGATGCGGTCTGCGATGGAAAAGAGGTCCTGATAGGCGCAATAATGGAGCACCTAGAAGAGGCCGGAATTCATTCAGGGGACTCAACCTGTTTCATACCTCCTCAGAATATTCCAGAAAGTATTCTCAGCCAGGTAGAGGAATGGACTACAATAATAGGTACAGAACTAGGAATAATCGGTTGTTATAACATACAATTCGCAATCAGGGGTGAAGATTTGTATGTCTTGGAAGTGAATCCTAGAGGGTCCAGAACATTCCCATTCGTGGCTAAGGCTACAGGAGTGCCATTGGCTAGAATAGCCGCTAGGGTGGCTTTGGGAGAGAATCTATCTTCACTGGACATTCCGAAACCGCAAACCGAGGCCGTGTCGGTAAAAGCCCCGGTCTTCCCCTTTATCAAACTCAGAGGCCTAGACCCAGCTCCAGGACCTGAAATGAAGTCAACAGGAGAGGTCATGGGCTCTCATGTGAGGCCCGCCGCAGCCTATCTAAAGGCACGAATGGCCACAGAATTACCCGTTCCCACGACGGGTGGTGTGTATATCACAGTAAAAGATGAAGACAAACAGGGCACGATCCGACTGGCCGAAAGACTCAAAGAAATGGGATTCAAAATATTCGCTACGCCTGGAACGGCTTCAGCTCTTAGAAATGGCTCAGTCGATGTGGAGACATGTTACAGGATAGCAGAAAGAAAGTCCCCCGATGCATTAGATTTAATGAGGAGAGGAATGATCCAATTGGTGATCAATACCCCAACCTCAACCGGGGGTGCAGTATTGGATGGGAACATGATGAGAAGACTAGCGGTTGAGCTTAACATTCCATTCGTAACCACAATGGCTGGTGCTAGGATGGAGGTAGAAGCCATAGCAGAGATGCAACTAGGTACTCCAGAACCGAGACTATTGGAGATATCGTCTTTGAAGTGATTGACGCCTATATTTTGCCAGTTATTTCCTTTCTGCTGACCTCCACGTATTCACCTGGGTCAATCGAGTATTCTTCAAGGTATAAATCTCCAATAGAAGCTCTGTGTAGGAATAAAACTCGATTTCCAAGTGCTTCGAGCATCCTCCTTATTTGTCTTTTTTTTCCCTCATATATCGTAATTTCAACATCATAGTCACTTATTTTACTCACTTTGGCGGGTCGAGTTGTGTACGAGGTAAGGCTCTCATCATCAGAATGATAGATTTCAATCCCCTCTGTGAGAGATGAGATATCCTCAGATGTGATTTTGTTAGCCACTCTTAGGTTGTAGGTTTTCCCTATGTTATTGGATGGATTTGCAATCTCATTCACCAAGGAGCCGTCATTAGTTACAATCAGTAGGCCCGTCGTGCCTTCGTCCAGCCTCCCTACCGTGACCAACGAGTCGGACGTTTTTCTATCCGTGCAATCAGAAAATAATTCAAATACAGATTTCTTGCCAAGAAACCTTTCATGTTTATTTATCCTTGAACAGATGACTCCTTCCGGCTTATTAAGAATGAAGTAAGTATACTCGGTTGGGATATTCAGAGGCAGGTCACCGATCCTTACTTCCCTTTTACTCGGATTGAATTCGTAAGAAATATCTTTCACTATCTTGTTACCAATAGTAATTTTGCCATCCCATACTGCCTGCTTGGCTTTCGCTTTGGTTTTGAAATGCCCAGTTCGAGATAGATATTGGTGCAGTCTTATCTTCACTATATCACCTAGTCGATCCTGAAGGTGCACATTTCCGGTCTCCGAAAAATCATATGCCGATATTTAGCAACTATGCCATATGCAAAGTCTCTCAGAGGCAGGGGTACAAGCCATGCGACGGGGTATATTATCCTCCAGTGTAACCTCATGTATTTCAGACATCTTATTGCTGCAGCAGACCTAATGAATGCCTCCCCATCTCTGATTAGATAGACAGTATCTGCCTCTTGTAGGTGGCTTGGGAGTTTAGAGATTACAGATTGGGCATCATCAGAATCACTGGTTCTGAATGCAAGGAGGCTCTCGTCTACAATTCTCTTGTCCACAAAATTTGCCAAACGGTGGCATAATCCGCAATCACCATCCAAAATTAGTAGGTCTCTTCCGTCTGCAAGCTCTATCGTAACACCTCCACTGACCACGTTCTGACACAAACGCCCTCAGAAACATGTACCATGTCTGGATTGTGCAAGTCGTCAATCCCAAGGTCAAACTCCTTGATTAGCGAATTTGACTTTATCTCGACTCTCCCGGTTCCGAATTTCCAAGGCTCATGATGGGTATAGGCGATACATAACTTTCCTCTATGCACCGTATACAGGCAATACCTCTCGAATAGAAACTCCTCCAGTGTGCCCGGTTTCGCATAATCTGATTGTTGTCCCCATTTGCAGTTACCTACAAATTCGTAACCACCATCCCTTCTCCTTGTTTCCCATTTATATTCGCCTTCTGATGTTTTTACTCGGGCGATCGAATACCTGTATGGTAACCCGTAGGCCCGAGGGGCGTAAGCACACGTTATCAGGCTCTGAGCTTCCAATGTCAAAAATAGAACTCCAGCTTTTCCGCTCCTTGTGACATATGTCCTAATATTAATCTCGGGAAATGTAGAAATTCCAGGCACTGAAAAAGCCATTTTAGGACGGACATTAGCCATCATGAAAGGAATTACCCCAATGTACGCTCTCCCGTCATACAGATCTATTTCCAAACCTTCAGGGATGAATTTAGATAATTTAGCAGGATCTACTTCCCAGTGCATGAATGTCAGAAACTTCCATTCTTGGTCCAATGAATGCGACCTTTCGGGCATCGGGAATGGTAAATGATCAGTCCTCATAATAACTTCCTCAGACAATCGAAAGCACGGCTAACACGTCTTCTCTCTCCATCTCAGCAATTAATGAGGATGCCCTAGGCCCGTGATCACTTCCGAGTAACGCCAAGTAAATTCCAGAGAAGGCCTCCTTTCCATTTATCTCTGAAGTATTAATTGAACTTCTAATCACGTCGGTAATGGAATTTTCTAACCACTCACAATTACCCAGGTTATCTGAAAGTAACTTCAAGAACGACGCTTGGCCATCAGTAATTTTTCTTCTGACCTCTTCGCTTATCTCTGTTTGAATATTTATCCTCGCATCCTCCGGGAAGTGTTCGCTCTCTACCCAATTTCTCATTTTTGAGAGCCTATTGACAATCGATTCGCCCGGGTTCCCCGTAATATGATTACTTTTCCTGAGGGATCTCCAGACCTCCTCGTCTGATGATTTTATTTGGGCCAACATGGCCAAATGCCTGAAAGAAACTCCAGCGAAAGACTCCATTGGGTCAGAGCCTCTAATTACTTGACTCATTTTCAGCGCCCCTTCCCTAGTTTCCCTCCTAGTTTCCATTCTCTTCGTGATTTCCCCTGAATCTGGCTTAGTGAGGAGCCTCTCGTATTCATCGGCTATCTCAAAGAGGGCTCCTCCGGTATTAAATTCGATATGGCGCCCAATCTTACTCCTCGCAATGACATATCTCAGAATTTCCGGAGGAACTAGAGAAAGCGCCTCCATGGGCCCAATTGTTATTCCAGAGGAACTTGACATAGGGCCCATCCCTTTCAGCTGAATCCATTCGTAGACGATCTTATCGGGTGGTGATCCGCCTAGCAACTCACAAATCGGAATGCCAGTATCATAACTCCCGCCCGCGGCACCATGGTCCTTCCCAGCAGGCTCGCATGTAACTCCATGGATTATCCATCTAGCGGCCCAATCTAGCCTCCACGGCATCTTCCCATCTGCCCTTCTGATATCCGACTTTCCAGAAACACCATTCTCATCATCCCAGAAGACATAGGGGTGTTCGTATGATGTGACTGTGACTCCATCCATGCTCCCATCCATACCACGGGGACTGTACGGAAACCAATCCTCAGGCAAATCCCTTCCGGACACATTCATTATTACCTCCCTAATTTCCTTTCTTTTTCGTATTGCTAGGTCTATTTTTTCTGCAAATTCCCCATTTTCATAAGTCTCATGATTCATCACGATTTCAGGGAAGACCCCTATTTCCGTCAATGCTTCGAGAAAGGGGCCGAGAAAAAATTCCGCGTAGCTAGTATCCCCGTTACTTGGAGTCCCATCCTGATTCGGAGCGGGTATAAATGCCAAGGGAACTCCAATGTACTGTTCATACTCATCCGAGAGAAAATCATAAACCCTTCTTAAAGGGTCCATTGAGTCTACAATAAACACATACCTAGAATCCAAACCTGCATCTAAGCAAGCTCTGTGTATCATCTCTGCAGTCAGAATCTCCCTCAGGTGTCCAATGTGGAATTCGCCCGAGGGAGTGATACCAGAAACTATTACCTGAGGAGTCTCTCTCTCAGAAAGCTTCCGAGCCCGAAAGTCCGCCCAGTGCATCTTGCTTCCTCAAACAGTCACTACTCTGACCAGTCCCCTTAGTGGGACTCCTTCGATTTCATTTCTATGTGATTTGTTCGCTAGGACCATGCAGAGCTTGACGTCTGCCCCTGCGGCCCTAAGATTACTGACGGTTTTGGACATGGTAGTGCCACCTGAAAGGACGTCGTCGACAACTACGCACCTCTTCCCTTCCACATCAGCAAAAACCTCTGAGATATGCCCTCCTCCATCTTCACTGATGCTTCTGCTAATGGCAATATCAAGGTCCATCTGACCTCCAATTGCCTGAGCGAATGCGATACCATTGATACTTATCCCGACAATAGTGTCCACCTCGTCTCCAATTTCCTCTTCCATAATGTCACAGAAAACATACGAGATAGCCTCTATCCTACCTGATCTAACTGCAATTGACCTCCACCCTACCCTGATATCCTCGGGCCTGTCTTCGGAGCCAACCCCTCCGGAGGAGAGCCACTTGATGGTTGTCTGCGAAAGTGACATCTCGTCGGCGATCTGTTGTGTATTCAGTCCCTTGGAACGGTATTCCTCAACTGTGGTCCGTAAATCATCCACGCTACTCGTCATCAAACCGTGCCACTATCCGCTTCCTATGAACCTATTGAGAATAGTGTGTAGAATCTCCCTAATTCACGACCACTAGAATCGTCCGGTACTGCCAAATCCGCCGGTTCCTCTCTTTGTATCGCCCAGTTTATCCACGGGAACCTCTGAGAAGTATACATCAGGAATCGGAGAAATCAGAAGTTGAGCAATTCTCTCACCAGCTTTCACAGTGTAGTAGTCCCCTTCCCCTATCCAGGTCATCAGGACAAACAACTCCCCCCGATAATCAGCATCTATGGTACCGATACTGTGTGGGAGAATGAGTCCCTTGGAACCGAGAGATGATCTTGCCCTAACCTGTCCTTCGTAACCCTCTGGAACGGCGACTATTATCCCCGTGCGAAGCTTCACGCTTTTTCTGTAAGGGACAATCGTGTCTTCCAATGCATAAAGGTCCCATCCAGCCGCGTACTCGCTCCCCCTAGTCGGCAATCTTGCGTTGTCCTCAGTTCTGGCTACAAGAACCTGCAATGGCTCGTTCATGGTGTTGCCTAGGGGGAGTTGGATTTTACATTCACCGATGTCCGCCCCCCCGGTGGGGTGAAAAGGGAGACTAGGCTCCGCAATCCATGAGTGGTTTTGATTATGAAGATCTACTCGACCGAGCTCGCGAAAGAATTCCACAAGGAATCAGTCAAAGGTCAAGGTGGACTATGCCAGAGCCAGAGATACTCATTGAGGGCAGTCAGACGATTCTAAGAAATTTCTCAGATGTAGTGGATGCCATGGACAGAGACGCGAATCACGTCTATCAGTACCTCCTCAATGAGCTCGGAACCTCAGGGACTAGAGAACAGACGAGAATCATGCTTAAGGGGAGGGTTCCACCAAAAAGAATCAAGGAAAAACTTGTCAGTTATGTCAAAACATTCATCCTATGCAACCAGTGTAGAGCCCCGGATACGAGGTTCATCAAAGAGGATAGAACCACCCTACTGAAGTGTCAGGCATGTGGAGCAACTAGGCCGGTAAGACTATAGCTTGCTGGATCTGAATTTATGGGGAGAAATCCAAGAGAATCTTTCCGCGATTCTTACGGTCATGCATGTGCTTTTGGGCATCTGCTACTCGCTCATATCGCCATACTGAATCTATGATAGGGTCTATTTGGCCCTCCAATAACATTTTCGAGAGCGCTTCCAGATGCCCCTTGAAAATAGACTCATCATCCAGCAATCCCATGTGCACTCCGAACACCGATTTGTTTGAACTCATCATCTTCAATGGATCGAACTTTGGAGTTGATGCCCACATTCTCATGGCAGTCACCATTGAACGCCTATCGCCCTTGACCGCTCCTGAAGCACCGAAGCAGTACAACTTGCCTCCCCCACGCAATGCCTTGTATGACCGCATTAGGTGATTGCCACCGACAGGGTCAATGGCGTGATGCACCCCCTTGCCATCGGTAAGTGACTTACAGACGGAGACGAAATCTTCGGTCTTACTGTCAACAAAGTGTACGCCTAATGACTCCACAAATTCTCTCTTAGGAGCCGATGCCGTCCCAATCACTTTGCTGACTCCGTAAGCTCTGCAAATCTGAGCTACAGCTGTTCCCACTCCTCCTGCGGCATGGTGAATGAGGACTGTATCCCCTTTGGATAGATTACCCAGATACACCAGCATGTGGTAAGCCGTGCCATAAGTTACTGGAAGTGCAGCAGCTTGGTCGAATGATACTGAGTCAGGCAAAGGAATCACCCTATTGGCATCCAAGCACGCCATCTCGGAGTAACCTCCGAATCCCGTCATTGCCAGCACACGCTGACCCACGCTGATTCCCTTGACTCCTTCACCCACGGAAATCACTTCCCCCGAAGCCTCGTATCCAGGCGTGAAGGGATAGTCAGGGTTAGAGCCGTATAGTCCCTGCCTCATCATCAAGTCTGCAAAGTTTATCCCGGCCCTGTGGATCCTGACTACAACGCTTCCTTCGGAAGGCACTGGATCCTTAGCATCGACAATTTCTATTGAATCAACACCACCAATCCTCGGATAGATTACTTTCTTCATGTGACCGCCTCATGGTAGATATTCTACAATATCAGATGCATTCCTTCCTTTCGTCTTAGGAATTGAATCTGGATAACCAATCTTTACGAATCCGATAATCCTCTCTTGCATGTGAGGTATTCCAAGGCATTCATAGGTAGCGGAGTGCCTTGTTATTCCGCCTGTGCTCCATTGAGATCCAATTCCTCTGTCCCAGAGAGATAATACTAGGTTGTGTAGGGAACACACAGTTGCAGCGTAATCCTCTTGTTCCCTGAATTCATCATCCGGAGTGCGTTTCGTGGTTACTGCAACTACAATTGGAACATCCATTATTTTGGAAACTGCTCGCTTTCTGGAGTGCTCTGTTACAGGATTACCCTTCCTCTTCTCCTTTTCGTCGCTTAGATGGATTACGGTAGGTAACATCATTTCCCTGGTCTGCCTTCCAACCACGTAGTATTTCCAAGGATATGTTTGCTTGTGGCAAGGAGCATTATTGGCTGCCTCAAAAGCGGAATCTAAATGTGAGGGGTCTACCTGCTTTTCGCTGAATCGATAGATAGTTCTCCTTGTGTTTAGAACTTCCTGGGCCCCGACCATGAAAATTCCTATCCCAATGAATCGAATTTTGCCGCGAGGATGAAATCCGATTCAGCCAAGCCATTGATCTTGTGAGTCCATATCATAACTTTCACACGACCCCACCCGAGCTCAAAATCAGCATGGTGATTTTCTTCCTCACATATCTCTCCGGCCGAATTAACGAAATCAAGAGCATTTCGGAAATCATCAAATTTCCAAATCCTCTCGATGTGGTGGTTCTCCACTAGGATCCAATCTTCATTTATTTGATCAAGGAATCTGTTAGACTCCTCATCACTCAGCGGGGGAATTCCCCCTTCGCAAGGTATACATCTCTTCTTTTCCAATCCACCCGTCATAGCTTCAACCCCATAGATGACTATCAGTTCCGCCCTCAGCCAATTGTTCTGCCTTTTCTAGCATACTCGATCTGCGCCGCATGTCCTCTTTCTCGAATGTCATCATCTCTCTGTCGTCGAGATAAGGCACCCTCATGTGGGCAATAAGTCTAACCTCTACGATCACATCTCTTGCAATTGATCTGAACGTTCCCTTGTCGTCAACAATCTCGACAGCGTTTCTTGTAGTGCCTATCAGCATTCCTTTGGCTATTGCCTCATTGTCTGCGGATAGTGCCCTCGAGTCAATCAGAATTTCTACCAAATCGTCTTTTCTAAGTCCTGCGCTACGCTCTGAGAGAGGGCCATGGAACACATCTTGAATATCATTCAGTTCTGGGGAACCGTGAGCCTCGTAAATCTTAACCGCCCAGTCTGGAAGAGTACTTTGCATGTCTGGCATGTCATATCCTACGGGGGACATATAGAAAAAGCCCTTGATTCGAAAAACAATACAATTTCCGTCTATTGACTTCAATAGGAATGAACTGGCCGTAGTGGCAGGGAGACACATGGCATCCATAGAGTGGAGGAAGATACCAACTGTCCTGAAGACAGATGAGATTCTCGACAAGGCTTTCCGTAAAGCGAGCAAGCAGTCTGATACTGTGGAAGATCCGGACAAATATCACAGAGTGCGCAAGCAGATGAATAAAATGGTCCAGTCCGCCGCTTCAATCATAGACACGACCCTGATTGCATACGTCGAAAGATGGCCTAGCCTCAATGCCCTTTCAGATTTTGATCAAGCCCTCGTAGATGCCGCAGTAGGGAATGATAATTATCGTAAAAGCCTAGGTGCAATTCAGTGGGGAGCAGAAAGAGTCAGATCTATCGCAGGTGAGACTCAAAGGAAGATCCTAAGACTCAGGGACATAGATGGTTTCCATCAGGCAAGGAGGGCCGCTTATGGTCGATTCTCATCGATTATAGAACAGATTTCCCCTGAGATTATCTGGCTTGGTGAAGCAAGGGACATTCTCAGGAAACTCCCATCAATCGACTCCTCGGAGCCGTGCATAGTAGTCGCTGGTTCTCCCAACGTTGGCAAGTCGGCATTAATCTCATCCCTCTCCAGCGGGGAGCCGGAAATTGCCGCCTATCCATTCACAACAAAGCAGTTACATCTGGGCCATTTTATTCATAGAAGGAGGAAATACCAGATGGTAGATACTCCGGGTTTACTTGATCGTCCGATGTCTGCGAGGAATAATATTGAGATGCAAGCAATCGCCGCGCTGGAGAATGTAGGAGATGTACTACTATTCCTGATAGATTCAACCCCCGATGCAACAACATCTCTGGAAGAACAATTGAACCTTCTAGAAGAAGTTACAGGATTAATTTCAGAGAGGCCAATAATAATCGTTCACAGTAAATCAGATTTACATGAACATGACAGTCTTGAGGGAAAAGTTTCAGTCAGCTCGATTACAGGCGAAGGCATAGAAGAGTTGAGAAAAACCTTAGTTGACATGATTGCAGCTGATGAAATACTGGACCCCCTAAACCTGCCAGAAGATTGGCCTAGGAGCGACTTAGACTAATCGATGTGCCAGATATTCCCGCATGTCGTGCAATACATGTCGTAGCCACCTATGGATATCGGAAGACCTCCTATGTCCATTTTAGATCCACACCCCGGACACCGATCAACCATGTTGATACGAATGGGGACAGGTTATTCAAGCAATCTATGTCGAGTTATGCATCTCTGAATCTTTTCCACATTTCTCTGAGAGGAAATGCCATCTGACTAGCACCCAATAAAAGGGTAAAACCGATGGCCAGCAAAATTATTTCGACAAACCCAGCAAGGTGGATTTCTGGGTTTATTGTCACCAACTGCTCATCTAGCGTAGACCCATCCTTTCCCGCAGTAACGAAACGATACTCCCCCGGCTTAAGGGTAAATTTGAACACCCCATCCTTTGAATCCGGTCCACCAGCAACAAAATCAAAATCCTCGGATGTACACGTGGTGAGCCCATTAGAGTCAGGCTCACATTCATTTGGATAATCTGAAATTACACCAATCCAACTCCTGTCAGGTTCATCCCATTCTAGTTCCATGCTGATTTCCAACAGAATGAATGCATTGGGGACTTCCAGATCTTCCGTGGTCATGCCGACCGTACACCCAACCGATTCATCTGAACATGGAACAATCGGTACGTCAGTCCGCGAATTTTCAACGTCTATTCCCACAAGGCTACCTATTGCTATAAGGATGCAAAGGCCCCCGACGACGAACGGGAATGATGCTAATATTTTGACCATATTCATTGAGTCCAATCTCCTCTTACGAACCGCCCGTCATTAATTGTAGGAAGATTAGCAAAATCGCAATGCCCGGGAATAGGTATAGCATTATTGTCAGCCTCTTCCTGGAAGATTCCCGTTTCTTATTATTCTCCATACATGAAACATCGTCACAAACTGCTGGATCAGTATCTAGTGGAATTGGCTTCCAACATACTACACAATGTCTGTGAGATACGATTTCAAGGGATTTCTGTGAAGCTCTTTTCTTCTCTGTGCGCCTCCTCTTATTCGCCGCTTCACGAGCCTCTTTGGCAGTCCTCAGGCCAGCAGTGGCAATCTTATCTGCTCTACTCAAGTCCGCTCCTCTCCTATTTTGGTTCCCTTGAAGTCTCCACCAATGATGGCCTCCTTGATTATGCCGGTTTCCCTGCCATCAAGGATATTTAGGACCATTCCCGACTCCAGAGCTTCTTTTGCCCCAACCGGATCGACAATTTGAGAATCTCCGGCCTTGGAATGTTCTGAAGAACCGATTATTTTCAGAAGCTGACTGTGGGTCAGAAAATCATGTGACTTCGCTGATGGATTTTGTCTGGGATCCTCGTCAAAAACCTTCGGGACGTTTGTTGCAATGATGCATTTTTCTGCTTCCGATGCGATTGCGAATCGAATAGCAACAGCGTCTGTGGTGTGACCTGGATTTGTCCCTCCCATAACCACTACCTGCCTCTCCTCAAGTAGTAGGACGGCTTCATCGACACTTTTCGGAATCGTTCCAGATACAGGAACCCCAGAGTCTGAAAGGGACTCTCTGATTATCGTCGCATTTAGCCTAGTTGCGGCTATTCCAATTTTGTCAAGGTGAGACTCATCGCTGATCAGCGGTCTTGCAAGATCTATCCCCTCCCTTGCAGGGGCTCCCCCTCCGACTACAATTCCAATCCTATCGTTCATTGACACTCTTTCTCTAATTACGGATACCAAGCCTTCCAGCCATCTATGTCGCTCCTTGATCTCCGGACGAAGCAGACTCCCCCCAAGTGCAACAATCACCGTCGTCATCGACCACTGAGCTGGGACGCCCCCTTTCAATGCCTTCGCCCGAGTGCAGTCTAAGGGTTGAAATGCTGCCCCTCCGGCCTTATACTGGAGGTCATGCCGTGTCCGACGAGATCGAAGTCCAGCAGAGGAGGTTGCGTCTCAAGAAGGCGGTTGAGGACCTTTCTTCTATGAAGGGTATGGGAACGGAGCTAGTTTCTGTCGTCGTCCCTCCTGATAGAATGATTAGCGATGTTAGGCATCAGCTATCGAACGAGGCCGGTCAAGCCGCTAATATCAAATCAAAATTGACAAGAAAACACGTCTCAGACGCTATAGAATCGGCTATAGCTACATTGAACCGGTATAAGACCCCAGGAGAGAGAGGAATGGCTCTATTCGTTGGCCATGTAATTGTTGGAAACAACAAAACTAGACTCATGTCAATAGTTATTGACGACCCCCCAGACTCATTTACCTCGTACAGATATAGGTGTGGATCAACATTTGAAATCAGCCAACTAGAAGAGATGCTGGTTGACAGAACTGCTTACGGGCTATTTGTTATCGATAGATCTGAGGCAGCATACGGATTGGCTAGTGGCAAGAGACTACATTGTCAAGAGCATGTTACCTCACTAGTTCCCTCCAAACACGGAAGGGGAGGACAATCAGCACAAAGGTTTGAGAGACTGATCGAGGAAGCAGCAGACAAGTTTTTCAAAAAATCATCCGAGAGGGCTTCTTCATACTGGCTACCGATGATTGAGGACTTGCAGGGAATAATTATTGGAGGCCCAGGAGCTACCAAGGACTATGTAGTGAAAAATGACTATTTCCATCATGAAATTAAAAAACTAATTAGAGAGCCTTTCTTTGATGTAGGATATTCTAATGAAAGTGGCCTAAGGGAACTAGTTCAGAGGGCCGGCGGCCTGATGGACCAAATTGAATTAGACACTGAAAGGAGACTAGTTGACAGATTTCTCAGTGAAGTTATGAAAGCTCATCCAAAGGCCACTTACGGAGAGATGATGATTAGAAACGCCTTGGACCAAGGAGCGGTGGAAAGGCTTCTGATCTCAGAAAACGTCCGGAAAAGAAGAGTACTATGGGTATGCAAACAGTGCAAAGAAGAATGGGAAGGGACCCAGAGCAGGAGGTCGGATATCCCCCTGTGTCAGGCCTGCTCCTCTGAAGATGTGGTAGAGGACCCTGAAAGGTCGATGGATCTCATAGACGAATTAACCATCTTGGCGGGCCACACCTCTGCAACAGTGACACTCATCTCAATGGATACAGAAGAGGGATCAACACTGTTCGATGCCTTTGGGGGGATTGCGGCTATCCTAAGATATCCGATTTCATGAGGTGGAAAATGAGACAACTTATCCACGAATGCGCACCTATAATTTCCCGAGTCGTCTCTGACATAGGAATTACAGAAGAGCAGATACTAAGTCTGTTGGGCCCGGCTACCGACACACGAATGGCAGATGTGGCGTTGCCTTGTCACTCCCTTTCGTCGATATTGAAGAAGTCGCCAATGGATATTTCTGATGAAATATCAAATCTGGTCTCACCTCATTTAGAGGGCACAGCTGCGACGTCATCCGTGAACGGCTTCGTGAATCTTAAGGCTGACCCACTATGGCTGTCTTCCAAGGCAATGGCACTTCTCCGTGACGAGAGGTTGGGGGTCAATAAAGAGCCATCAAGAAAAATCGTTGTAGATTATTCTGCCCCAAATGTCGCTAAAGAGATGCACGTCGGACACCTGAGATCAACCGTCATTGGAGACTCCATAGTCAGGATGCTGAAATTCAAAGGCCACGATGTCGTCAAGGAGAATCACATAGGCGATTGGGGCACTCCATTTGGCATGCTAATAGAACATCTTGTGGACATTGGTGAAGAGGATTTCTCATTGGAAAAGGGAATATCAGATTTTGACCAGTTCTACAAGGAAGCCAGATTCAAGTTTGAGAATGATGAAATCTTCGCAAACCGTTCTAGATCCCGAGTTGTTATGTTACAGGGCGGTGAAGCTGATACCTTGCGTCTTTGGAGGATTTTGGTTAATGTATCAACCAACTATTTCAATGAGGTTTATGACATGCTGGATGTCCTGCTGGACGATAGCGATCTGATGGGAGAATCAGCATACAGGCACCTACTCCCTGAAGTAGTAGATAGACTGGAAGAATCGGGCCTGTTGGAAAAAAGCGATGGGGCAAGCGTTGTTTACTTGGGAGGTAAATGGGTAAACAGAAAGGGCGAACCGTTTCCAATAATGATCAAGAAAGCCGATGGGGGCTTCAACTACTCGACCTCAGATCTAGCATGTATTATCGATCGTGTTGAAAGACTATCCTGTGATGATCTTCTCTATGTGGTGGGTACTCCACAAAAACAACACTTTGAGATGGTCTTCGAAGTTGCGTTGAGAGCTGGATTCATGAGAGAAATCCATAATGCAACCCATGTTAATTTTGGTTCTGTCCTAGACTCAAACGGCCAGATGTTGAAGAGTAGAGCCGGCCAGTCAGTGAAGCTTGTTGATTTGTTGAAGGAGGCAATCTCCAGGGCCGAAAGGTCGATTTCTGAGAAGAATCCGAGTCTGGAAGGAAATGACAAGGATAGGGTTTCCAAGATGATTGGCATTGGGGCGGTAAAGTATGCAGACTTATCCACAGACAGAACCAGGGACTATACATTTGACTGGGATAAAATGCTATCTTTCGAAGGGAATACCGCACCTTATTTGCAGTATTCCCATGCTAGGATTTGCAGAATATTTTCCCTATCCCCAATCAGCAGAAACGATGTCAAAAATGCCAAGATTGTAGTTGGAACCGAGGAAGAGCAGAACTTGGCTAGGCACATTGTTAATTTCTCCGAAGCCGTCGACAACGCATCATCTACCTTCCATCCACACAAATTATGCACTCATATCCACTCGATTTCCTCTGCATTCGCGACTTTCTATGAGGCATGCCCGATACTAAAGTCAGAGGACCGCGACTTGACCGAAAGTAGACTGGCCCTATGTGATTTGACCGCGAGATCGATTTCAATTGGCTTGGACTTGTTAGGGATACATTCCCCAGAGGTGATGTAATACATTCTGATAAAAGACAAAAAGGCCCCCTCAAAGTGACAACGCGAATTCAACTATCGCCTCATAATCCGGCTCTACGCCCGGATTCTCCGCATCCCACCGGTATTGGACCACTCCTTTTCTGTCCAGTATGATGACAACACGGTTCGCACAAACATACCCCTCAATCCCACCAAGGCCCTCAAATGATGCATTGTACCCTTTGACGACCTCTCTTTCGAGGTCCGACAAGAGTGGAAAACCAATGTTGTATTTTCGTGCGAATTCCGCATTGGCCCACGGAGAGTCAACACTGATTCCGAGAACCTTCGCCCCCGATTCACTCAATTTTCCGAAATTCTCCTGGAAGGAACACATTTCTTTGTCACACACACCTGTGAATGCACCTGGGTAGAATGCTATTATCACATTGTGTCCACGATAATCAGAGAGGCTAATATCAGTCTTGTCTGTTGTTTTCAGTGTAAAGGCAGGCGCGGCATCACCAATTTTGACCATAACCTTTCCAATAATTGGCGGCGTATATCCGTTTCGTATTTTTTTTAGACTTAATTTCCACTGTCAAGCTCTTTCTCCATAAGACAAATATCTGACTAATGACCCTAGAATAATTCCAGAAACAGCCAGGCTTTCCTCATTGAATCTATCCATCCTGTCGAGATATGTGTGGTACTCGCTCGATCCAGAACCGTAGCACACTACGGCCTTACCGTAATCGATACCATCATCAGGTCGATCATCTATCTCGTATACAAACGGTGCGTGATCGGAATTGTAAGGCATAGAAACCGAGGAGAGCTTGTTTACGTTTACATTATATTTAGACGATAATTCTGGGTATCTCTCCGAGAATGCGGAATTGATTCCTTTGAGGATTTCCACATCTTTACCGCTGTTCCCATAGATTGTCAATCCACTGTTTCTCTCCAAATCGACGTGGTTCATGTCCATATTGATGTGTAGCCGTAACCCCTCCGATAACATCCCACGATACTTATCAACCCATTCTTTTGAGCCCCAAAGACCCTCTTCCTCACCTCCCCATGTACAGAAGTAAATGGTATATTGAGGATCTCCTAAATCAGATTGAAGAACTGAAAACTGCCTAGCCATTTCCTGTAGCGTCGCTACCCCAGACGTATCATCTACTGCTCCAGCTCCGTTGTATACGGTGTCATGATGGGCGCCAATGACTATCACCGACTCAGATTTTCCCTCTATTATTCCACACGGAACATGAATGGTCGAAACCGCTTGATTATCCACATCCAACCTCATTTGTATTCGTCCATCTCCGCTAATGACATTCTCAGATATAGTATCTCCAACGCTCTTTGAGACCATAATAAATCCAAATGAATCAGGTATGAAGTCAAATCTTGAGAGGTCTATGCCTTTGAAGTAGGGGACGCAATCATTCATGATTAGCTCGTCACAATTCACCTTGGTATTTACCGTAATCATGGAGTTTACATCATTCGCCAACGCTCTCTCAAGTAGGTCCGTATTTCCATCCGTTCCTTCTTCTATCCAGACCATTGCAATCTTACTTGCTGCGGAGCTCCAATCAGATTCTTCACTCCCATTTCCAAGATCAATAATTTCCGCATTCTCCGTGTGCAAGACGTCCACGTTTCCACTGTAGCCTTGAATAACGTAGTCCTCCCTGTGTGTGAACTGAATAATTTCTCGGTTTAAATCTGCGACTGAACAGGGAGCTGGACCTCCGAAGATGGACCCAATATCCCCTGGTATGCAAATTGAAAGGTCAGGTTCGTTTCCGATCTGAAATATATTTACATCGAATTCATCCATAGTGGATGGAATTCCCATCGATGTGAAATTACTCTTGATTGAGTTCGCAGTATTTTCCTCTTCGACAGTGCCGGACATTCTACCCTCCCACTCAGGGTGCCCCAAATCTACCAAGGTTTGTGCATATTCCCTTGTCATTGAGTAATCAAATTCCAGTAAGACATAATCAGGCTCACCCTGTATGAAGTCCAGTATGTCGTCGCCATAAATCATAGCTCCTCCAGAGCCCCCAACTAACAAAACAGAAACTACAATGATTGTGGGTAAAGGAACTCCCCTTATCCTTTCCAAGAAATTGAATTCTCTTTTCACTGGGGGCTCATCGGCTATGGTCGCGTCAAATACTGATTCCCTGAGTCTTTTAATCAGTTCATCCTTCCTTCCTGAAACTGGCATACCCCTGGATCTTAGCTTGTCTTTAAGTTCCGAAACCGAGCACTCAGACAAAGGTTTGACAGCTTCCATGGTCACGATATATCGCACTGACTATTGAACCCATTCGGGTTTTGATTGAAGAATCATCGATTAGTCGAGTGAAACTTCTTCACCGGTCCAACGTCTTCCAACCTCGTGTTGAACCCCCATCTGATCGAGAATTCTGGCCACGACGAAGTCAACAAGATCTTCAATGGTCTTAGGCTGGTTATAGAAACCCGGATTTGCAGGAAGGATGACCACTCCCCAAGAGGATAGTTTAGCCATTGCCTCCAGATGAGGAGTAGGCGCTGGAGTCTCCCGGGGCACTAATATCAGCTTCCTCCTCTCTTTGATAGCAACTAGAGCGCTTCTTGTTGAAAGGTTGTCAGATATTCCAGCTCCTATCTTACCAATAGTGGTGCCACTAGCGGGGCATACAACATATGCGTCGTATTGCGCTGACCCAGAAGCTGGACGAGCAGCCAGATTCGTGTTTTTGTGTATGGACACTCCTTTGATTTGAGCGAGATCTCTTGATGTTATTTCACACTCCAATTTTAGGTTGATATCTCCTGCCTTAGTCACAATCAAGTCAATTTCCCATCCGGCATCACTCAACTCTTCAATCAGCCTAACTCCATATCGGGCTCCTGACGCCCCCGTAATCGCCACTACCGCTCTGGGCATGTCCAATACGACGATGACTTTGCCCTTGAATGGTTGCCTAGAGCCCTAGGATGGAAATTAACGAATTGGAGAGGTATTCATACTCTTCCTTCGAGTTGTATAGTTGGGCAGAAATTCTGATGTATTTGCTGTTATGGTTGGGCCATGGAATAACCGGGACTTGTATATTATAAACATCAAATAGAAGGTTGTGCAATGGGTCTCCACCAAATGGCACAGAAACGACATCCTCATCCGACGGCAGTTCGATGGACGACATTGAAGAAACCATTGAGTTGGGCGTAGGGGGAGGTGTACCAAGAGTTTCACATAAAAGGTCCCTCCCATAAATAACCATTTCATGATTCTGACGTATTATTTCTGGCCAACCCCCTTGGACCAGTGAGTCCAAGTGTTCTATGGCGTGTGGGATGCAGAGCCACGGACTTGGATCACGTGTTCCTGTCCAGTCGAATTCCATCCGAAACTTTTCACCCAAAGGCAATTCACTTGAGTATCCGTGTCCGATAATGAGTGGCTTTACCCCACCACGCTTATCTTCCCTGATGTGCAGGAAAGCTGATCCTTTTGGGGTACAAACCCATTTGTGGCAGTTTCCAGTTATGTAAGCGGCATTCAGCTTACTGATGTCGATGGGGACTATGCCCGGGCCGTGAGCTGCATCGACAAGAACATCCACCCCCCTTTTTTGAATCATCTCTACCAATTTCTCAAAAGGCATCCTTATCCCAGTCGGACTTGATACAGTATCAATCATTACCAAGGCAGTTTTTTCACTAATTGCGGATAAAATCGGGTCAATAATATCTGAGTCGTTATTTACAATGAAAGGTATCCTAACCACTATTGTTCTTGCCCCGGATCTGCTTGTGACATAATCAATGGCATTCCTGCAGGCTTGATATGCATGATCTGGGACTATGATTTCATCTCCCTCGGAGAGATTCAATGACCTGAGTATAGTATTCACTCCAGTGGTGGCATTTTCTACGAATAACATGCCCGCGGGGTCGGCATTGAGAAATTTTGAGAGTTTACTGACGGAATTCTGCCACATCTCATTACTGAGCCTTTCCACAAAATGGACAGGATCGCTTTCCATGATTCTTCTTATCCTGTTCTGCTCTTCTAAAACCGCGACAGGTGTCGCTCCAAAAGATCCATGATTGAGAAAAACATTTTCTCGGTTCAATCCCCAGTGATTGAACAGCTCACTTTTCTCAGGAATCATCAATTTCACCCTCAAGTTTGTTCAAAAATTGGCTTTCTTTCGAGAATCCTCTCACAGGTCGAAATAAGTGCTCCCTCGAGGCGAGAAACATCTATTTTCTTGCCAGAGGCGTCCCTTTCGTATCCCAGCTTGTTCAGGCTGGTATGTATGCCCTCTTTCAAGCCACAACCAGGAAGCTCCTCGACCCTTTCTCCTGGAGTGTTTACATTGATTGACATACCGTGTCTACTTACCCATTTTAGAAATGACAGTCCTATTGAACAAACTTTGTGACCATCCACCCAAACCCCTTGCATTGCCTGATCCTTGTAAGAAGTGATTCCACATTCTGCGAGGGCTGCAACTCCCCAATCTTCCAAAACTCCAATTACCGCTCTCACATTCTGCATGCAACCCTCCCACTTAACAATCGGGTATACGACCAATTGACCCGGACCGTGCCAGGTAACTCCTCCGCCGCGGTCTGTCTCGAAGGTTGGGTAATCAACAATTTTGATTTCATCTCTTCTGGCCTTGGGCCCCACAGTAACAACTTCTTCATGCTCCACGAAAATCAGAGTATCCTCTATTTCCCCAGCTATTCTCTTACTTTGAAGCACTTTCATCAAATCAAATACTCTAGAATAATCCATAATCCCAAGTTTCAGAATGCGAATTTCCTTCAACAACACACCTCAAACAGAATGAATGGCATGCCCCAGTGTTTTCAGGACACTCTCGTGGAATGCTTCTGTCATTGTTGGGTGGGCATGGACCGTTTCAGCTATGTCCTCTAGGAGAGCGCCCATTTCCAATGCCAGTACAAATTCCCCATGCAACTCAGCTACATGGCTACCAACCGCTTGTATTCCCAGTATGACGTTATCACTCTCTCTAGCGACAACCCTGATGAAACCGCCTGTTTTCTCTGCCTCCAAAGTAAGTGCTCTACCATTTGCGGCAAGAGGGAATTTTCCTACTGCTATCTCCTCCCCTCGTTCCAGTGCCTCATCAGGGCTCAGACCTACAGAGACAATCTCGGGCTCGGTGAAAACGATGGCTGGAATTGCAATCTTGTCAAACTCCCTTGCCAGACCAGAGATTATCTCCGCAACCATCTCACCCTGAGAACTTGCCTTGTGGGCTAGCATAGGCTCTCCGGCCACATCCCCGATAGCATATATTCCCGGGACATTCGTCCTGCACTGTCTGTCTGTTCTGATGAATCTTCCAGACTGATCCATTCTTACTCCCATTGTTTCTAAGCCCCAGTCTTTGGTATTCGGCCTCCTTCCAACTGTTACGAGTACCTTGTCCACCTTTATTGTTTGAATTTCTCCTTCCTTCTCGTAGGCGAGCTCAACCTTTTCCGAGGCCCCCCTACCTTTGATTTCGGTACCTTTGGCCAAAGCGTTTGTGTGAACAGTAACTCCATGTTTTTTGAGCCACAGTTCGAGCGGCCTCCTTAGTTCCCTATCAAAAATCCCTAGTATACTTTCCATTCCTTCAATTACGGTTACTTCAGAGCCGAGTTTGGATAGAGCACAACCAAGCTCCAAACCTATGTAGCCCCCTCCGACTATTGCAACCTTGGAGGGAAGCGAATCCATTTCCAGAGCTCCTGTCGATGAAAGAATAAATTCTTCATCACAGGGCATGAAAGGGAGATCTATGTGCGAGGATCCTGTAGCAATTATGACATTCTCGGCTTCTATCTCAATATCCCCCTCATCAGTTTCCACAGTACACCTTTTCGGTCCACTGAATTTGGCCCATCCTTTGATTAACTCGGCCCCTGATCCCTTCATAAGAGACTCAACTCCTTTGTTTAAGCGATCAACGATAGAATCTTTCCAAGAAACTAGAGACGCCATATCTAGCTGAGGCTCTGATGCGATTGATATCCCCATGTGACCATTTTCTGAATTGTGCTTCGCGAGCGTTTCGAACCTTTCGGCTGCGTGTATCATGGCCTTGCTTGGTATACATCCTCTGATTAGGCACGTTCCTCCGGCTTTGTCGCCTTCGACGACAATGGTATCAAGACCCAATTGTCCTGACCTGATTCCTGCAACATATCCACCTGGTCCGGCCCCTACGATCAAAACCTGACATTTCCTGATTTCAGTCATCACTTTCCCTCACATGAATATCATTGCAGGATGCTCCAACGTCCTCTTGAGGTGTTGCACCAGTTTTGCTCCATCAGCACCGTCGATTACTCTGTGGTCGAATGAGCTGGACAAGTTCATAATCCTCCTAACTACAATTTGTCCATTCTTGACGACAGGCATCTCCCTTGCTTTATGGACTCCAAGAATCGCCATTTCTGGGTGATTGATAATCGGTGTCGCGCCAAGTCCGCCCTCCCTTCCAAGGCTAGTGATGGTGAAGGTTGAACCAGTAAGATCATCTAGGCTGGAGGTTCCTGCCCTGGCATCTCCAGAGACTCTCATTAAATCACTAGCGGCTTGCCAGATGTCCATGGCCTCGACATTTTTTACGACTGGGACATAAAGTCCCCTGTCTGTCTGTGTGGCGATACCAATGTGTACTGCCTCATGCCGATGAACGACTCCATCTCCATCATAAAAATGCCCGTTGCATTCGGGGTGCTCAGGCATAATCTTGGCGAGTGCCATCATTATGAAAGGGAGATAAGTCAGCTTGGGATGGTCCTCGGACCTGCTGGAGTTCAAGGCTTGTCTTAGAGCCTCCAGCTCCGTTACATCTACTTCCTCGAAATATGAGAAATGAGGTATAGAAAAGGCGCTCTTTACCATCTGTTCGGAAATCTTTCTTCTTAGGCCGACAATTTTGACCTCATTCACCGCACTCCTCTTAGTTGAGTATGCTTCGGGAGGTGCACCCTTGACAGTTCCTCCTCCGGCCAAGAATGCGTCTATATCAGCGTGCCTTACTCTGCCAGCAGGACCGCTTCCATTGAGTGAGCCCAAATCTATGCCTGACTCTCTCGCCCTCCTCCTGACTGCAGGGCTGGCAAGGATGGAGCCACCACTGCTCTTAGGTATTGCCGGAGTGACTTGGGGAGCAGGAATTGGTTTAACGGGAGCTTTATTTGCCACGACAGGAATTTCTTCCGACTCAACAGGAGCAGGCTCATCAGGCACGACCATGGGCTCCTCAGGCACGGGCTCTGGGTGCTTCTCGGGGGACGACCCCCCAGATCCGGTATCGAACTCTATCAGCACAGAACCAACTGCAATCATGTCTCCAACCTCGCCATTGAGGGAGACGACTGTACCGTCTGTGGGAGAGGGTATGGTAACAGTCGCCTTATCTGTCATTACGTCTACGACGGGATCGTCTTCAGAGACCGAATCTCCAATAGCGACATGCCAGCTTACTACCTCTCCCTCGACCACTCCTTCACCGATATCGGGCAGCTTGAATTCATAATTCGCCATGTCAATCCTCCTGTGTTCTCACTATCGCCGCAACAACCCTGTCAGGGCCGGGCATATAATCCCATTCAGTGGTGTGGGGGAATGGGGTGTCCCAGCCAGTAACCCTCTCAATGGGAGATTCCAACTTCCAAAAGCACCTTTCTTGTATCGAAGCGGCCATCTCAGCTCCAAAACCACTGGTTTTAGGGGCTTCATGAACTATTACGCATCTCCCAGTCTTGGTTATTGATTTCACTATTGCATCCTTATCCCAAGGGACTAATGTTTGAAGGTCAATCAAATCACAGGAAACACCACTGTCCTTGATAGCCTGCTCACAAACATGAACCATGGCACCCCAAGATATGACTGTACAACTGTCCCCTTCTATCGCTAGTCTAGCCTCGCCCAACGGGATTTTGTAGTGAGAATCTGGAACCTCAGCCTCTGGATGTCCAGACCATGTAGGGACGTTGTGTGGGTCTCCGTAAAACGGGCCTCTGTAGCATCTCTTCGGCTCAAAGAAAATCACTGGATCGTTATCTTCAATTGCGCTTATCAGAAGTCCCTTTGCGTTGTAGGGCGTTGAACAATAAACGACTTT
>CETK01015035.1_pt1 | contig 36251 bp, 27 predicted proteins | sample 361431 | NCBI WGS metagenome assembly CETK01 (sample SAMEA2622452, study PRJEB7988) | marine metagenome | biome: marine biome (ENVO:00000447); feature: surface water layer (ENVO:00002042); material: "saline water (ENVO:00002010), including plankton (ENVO:xxxxxxxx)" | depth 5 m | reverse complement strand
CCGATAATACAGGGTGACCACTTGGTATTAGCGAAGGATAAATCACTTACTCAGGTTTTGAGCAGGGAGGGAACACTAGTCAATCCTCTAGTCCCTGTGGCTGCGAGCATTGGATTCAGTGGCCTGTCATCTTTTTCTGTGAATGATGACGATATTCTCGATCAACTGACGATATCAGTGAACACCTCGTCAAGTGAGCCGTTTAATTTCACATACATCGATCATGAACCGGGGACAATTTCAGGATCCTCCTATCAGTCCTTGTATGTCTCCGATATCCCCAATGATATCAGAGTATACGTAGATGAGGAAACAGCTGTTTACACATCTTCCGAGGGAATCGATAAAATAACATACACTGGGAAAGATCTAGACCAAAGACAGGCCGTTGAGATAACTGACTTCCCCGATGAGTTCACGGCTTTATTTGGGTCATATACTAGCTGGAGTACAAGCTCATCCATCGGCACAATAGAGGCGCAGATCACCGACTCTCAGACACCGGAAACGATGTCTGGCGACCACTTCATGTTCCACCATGACCCAAATGATGGAACCTCTGCTATCTCCTCCAGAGTCTCTGGTATTTCCGAGGTCAGCTGGGTCCCTCCTGTATCGGAGGGATCATTCGGTCCCGATGGAATGGGCAAGGCCTCAATATCCGCTGCAGGCGACAGATCCCTGAGCTTCAGTGTAGATCATGCACCAACTCAGGACGAGGACCTTTTGACAGCTGTGGCGATAATCGATCCATTACCATCATCTGTGTCGGTAGAGATTCCAACGAGCTCTGATTCGGGGCAAACTCTCGATATCCCAGAACTCAATACCTCACAGGGGCTTTCTGGGCTCGCGTTCTTCCTCGGTGGGTTTGCTGATTTAGGAAGATCCGTCAATGCTGTACTCTCTGGTATTACGACTGATATTTCCACAGGCTCAAGCTCTGGTGAATCCAATGAAAATTTCTCATTTGGTATGCAGTTAGAGGCGAATGCACCATTCGATTTGATTGTAGAAGCCAGTCACGGGAACGGGTCGTTGGAGTCTCCACCTTGGGTCCACGGAGTTTCATTCATGTCCTCCCCGTCTGGAATATCAGACGGGTTCCATCTGAGAACATGGATTCCCGATCTTCCTCCGATGGTTGATATGTCGGTCTCCAGATCAATAAATGGCGACTCTCAAGACTGGGAGGTAATGTTGGCATTGGATGGCTGGGTCCCCGCACACAGTGAGATTATTATCCAAGCCATGGGCATAAATGGGCAAGATCTCTTGATGACATTGAACGGACTAGAGGTTGGTGTCCCGACAGGGATGCTGGTTGACTCGACTTTCGAGTTTGAAAACATCGCAGGAATAACAGAGGTATCTACTTCGGCCAGGTATTCCATGTCATACCCGCTGGATTGGGCACATGTTCTTTTGATCAACAGAGACGCTGGCAGTCGAACAGAGATAATGATAGATGAAATTCCGGAAGTTGTGGATATTACTGCGTCCCTCGGGACAGCTGTATCAATAGACATGACGGTCCCGGACCAGCATCTCAAAGAAAACGGGGTTGGAATAAAATCCATCATGATGCAACAGATGCAGTGGATGGACTCCGCATGGTGGCCGGCTACAATTTTCCTCACAGACGTCCCCGGATCGATTAATCTCACTACTGAGCCGGACACAGATTTCGACATAAGAGAGAGCCTAGCGTTCCAGGGGATACCGACTTTAGACTTCCGTGCCTCTGGAGAGGGAATGTCCCTTTACATTGAGGCCTTTGGTAAATCTATCAATACCAAGGGAGACATTATACTACTAGCAGAAGGAATGACTGACAGCCTAATAATAAAGCCCGCTGAAGGGTTTGGATTGAATATTCGATCAGGAGGAGACGGGGTCGATAAAATATACATTAGATCCAGTAATATCCCAACAACCCCACCTGTTACAATGGAAGAAATGGAAGCGTTAGGAGAGGATTTGAAGAGCGCCACTATCCACATTCACGAATTCGGGAGAATCTCATCTACACTTCCCGGTTACCCGGTAATCGAACTTTCAGATGTTCAAGGGGGAAAAATAATCATTTCAGCACGTGCCTCAGCCGAAGTAGCCGGACAGGTGTTCGATCTCAGAGGAGTCCTCCTCGATGCCCAGACGACCTCGGGGGTTCCTACTGCCACAACCATAGGCGTTAATGGAATGGCATCCGATCTTTCAATTCTAAATATCATACCTGGATTCGAAGGAGACACACAACATATCATGGTTGTCGAGCCAGTGTCCTCTGGGATAATGACCCTAATAGCCACGTTACTGGGGGGCACCTGATGGGCCTACTGGAGAGGATCGGGCTATCGAAAGAGCCTGAGGAGACTGCCGAGGAAAAGACCGCTCACGAGGCTTTAGACATCATAGAGGAAAGAATCAGCCAGATTTCCCCATTCAGAGTCATATTCGCGTCAATATCAGCGCTTTTGGTACTTTCAGCCTCTGTTTTGGCCTTGGTTTGGCTTGTTCCATATGACAGAGTATCTGTAGACGTGATTTACAAACAGAGTGGCTCAAGTCACATAGTATTAGCAGAAATAAACAATCAGGGCAGTCGGTCAATCGACTCAGTCTCTTTAGACGTAGTCTTCATCGATAACGAGGATATAGAGATCCAGAGAATCCACTTTGAATCGGAATTAATCTCAGCACACAAGTCTGTAGCTGGGGACGAACTTGAAATGATAGTGAATGGGGAGTCAGTCTGGGAGAATTACACAATCGAAATTATTCTCAGCTACGATAACTACAGAGGGCCTGTGTACGAGAAGACTACCATGGAAGTAGGAGCTTGGACTCTAGAATTATTCACCCTCAGGGCGCCGTTGAAGATTCTATAGTAAATGTGCATGAGACCCATACGCTCAAAATAGTCCTTTCATGGGGGGTTCTGATGACAAAGCGAGCCGTGGTCGTGGTGCTAGCCGTGCTTCTCTTGTCCTACCTGCCAGCAGGGGGGGAAGAGGAGGCCCCCGAAGGGCCTGCGGTTTCTCACTTGGAAGTCAAATACGAAACAGTCGAAATTTCACCTGACCCAAGCAGTATAATGAATCTCGGGGCTCCAACTGTTTCTCAGGGCACAGAAGATGCTCGGCAGGTTCTTGCTCACTCCACAATAGGAACATACACACAAAATGGACTTATTCCTAGTAAATTCATGGATGAGACCATTTCAACCCCGAGAGCAGACCTAGCAGTCGCGCTAATTGACGGGGATATCGGGCTTTGGGACTCAAGGATGGATGTTCTTCAGCTAGAAGACATAAGCATACGATCCACAATCCCTCCCTCCGGTTTCTTAGTGCAGGGAGAGGGAAAAGCTCTCAGGGAATTAGAGTCTCTGGAGTCAATCGTATCCGTCCACGAAGTCCCAAGTGGGCTCCTGGTTCATCCCTCACTCAGGTACCCCTCGCAATCTCAGGAATTTATGGTTGAAATAAATGGGTGGAAAGGGGACGACACCATCAGACTAAAAGATCCGGGGCTTGGGCTCCAAGACTCTCTCGAAAGCGTAATGAGCCATCTCAAGGAGCCTTGGTCTCCAGAACCGGGTGTAGTTTGGGGGTTGACAGACTTCGCCAATATTTCGCGCATAGTGGCATACCCATCTGTTTCATACATCTCCCCGCTTCCCACACTTGTCCTGCACAATGATCAAGCGAGGGTGAACATCGGCGTCAATACTGTTGAAAACGCATTCATCAGTGGTCTGAACGGTAGCGGTCAGATAGTCGCAGTAGGGGATTCTGGACTAGACGGGGACCACGGAGATTTTACTGGAAGACTAGCGGGGGTGACCTCAGTAACCCCCGGTGACTCATCAACTGCGGATCCCAGTGACGGCCATGGGACGCATGTCGCCTGTACTGTACTTGGATCAGGATACAGGAGTAACGGGGGTTATCGGGGCATCGCACCAGAGGCCGACTTGTATTTTCAGGCCATGGAGGATGACGATTCTGGAGCGCTTTACAGCTATGGCATCAACTCTATGCTAAATTCAGCGTACAACGCCGGTGCTAGGATTCATACGAATAGTTGGGGCTCCCAAAGCGGGTTTGGTGGCTACTCAACCCAATCAGAAGATGCCGATGACAGGACATCTACCTGGGATCAGTATTGGTCTTATGATGGGATGACAGTACTATTCGCAGCTGGGAACGAGCGGGATGATGGGATTTCTTCCCCCGGAACTGCAAAAAACGTGATTACTGTTGGTGGGCACAAGAATAGGTATAGTGGCGCGCCAGATGAGATGTACTATTGGAGTAGCAGGGGGCCAACTGACGATGGCAGAATAAAGCCAGACGTAGTTGCCCCGGGGGATTACGTACGCTCATGCAAAGCACAGGAGGCTAACTCCGCTGGAGGATCATGGTCCAACACTTGGTACATGGAATATAGCGGAACGTCAATGGCCACCCCAGCTGCAGCAGGGTCCTCGGCCTTAGTCAGGGAATATCTAACAGAGGTCATTGGGAGGCAGGCTCCTCAGGGATCACTGGTCAAGGCCCTGCTGATCTTAGGAGCCAAGGATATGGGGGCCAGAGATATTCCGAACTACGATGAAGGATGGGGGAGGATTGATTTGGTTCAATCTCTGATACCAGATGGCGAGGTCGGAATTTTCGTTGATGACAGATCTCGGATAAAGAGTGGAGAAGTAGTAGAGTACACCTTCGATGTTAATTCCCCCGGCAATGAATTCAAGGCTGTCTTGTCTTGGTCAGATTATCCGGGGTCATCCAGCTCCACAGTGCAATTGAGAAATGACCTCGACCTAGAGGTAATATCCCCTGATGGAGTTTCTTACAAGGGAAATGTATTCACAAACGGAAGGTCCACTGAAGGGGGCAACAAGGATTCAGTGAACAATGTCGAGGTCGTCGCGTTGGACAGCACTTCACAAGGCATATGGACAATCAGGGTGAAGGATTCCCAGCATGGTGGGTCTAGGACATGGCAACCCTTCTCAATAGCGGTAAGAGGGCACAATGTCAATGATCTCAGCCCCGATCCCACTTTTGTTCCAGGTTCGTTGAACGTGTCCACTCCAATCCCCCAAGTGGGTGAAGAAGTCCAAGTCACGGTATCGTTGAAAAATCTCGGAGCAGGATCGGCCATCGATTTTCCGGTAATGGCCAGAGTAAACTCGGCTCTTCTGGGTGAACAATTAATGTCACTCTCACCTGGAGAAACCGACGAGTTAGTTTGGTCATGGACCCCAGATTCCGAAGGAGATACGACTTTCGAATTCTTCATTGACCCAAACAATCAGTTCGATGAAGTGTCAGAATCGAATAACTATCTTGGAGAGATAATTATCGTCAGTGCCCCTGGTGTCCGGGTTTCCGCTGTTCAAGACACAGTGACACTAGTGGATGCGTCTGCCACCACCTCCACCTGGGATTTGACACTCACGAACACCGCTCTCTTCGAAACCAACGCCACAATCTCAGTTTCTGAGCCAATCAGAGTACAAGACGGAACACAATATGGGTGGTTCCAATCATTCACATCGAATACATTCAATCTCATGCCCACTGAGGAAGTATCCGTTGGTATGACGATGGTTCATCCAGCACCCCCTCCACCGGGAATCTACTCGATGACGCTCTCTGGATACGACTTAGAGAATGATATCCTTTCTGAGACAATCATCTACTTTGAGGTCCCTGTACTTGCCGATGCGAATATCCAGTTGACGAACGAGCAGATTCTCGTTAGTCCATTTGAGACTACAAATACACAGATTACCATCCTGAATGAGGGCAACGGAGCACAGTCATATGATGTGGAATTGGTATCTCCCGCTGGATGGCATCTGGGGCTAGACACGATAGGTGCATTCGAAGGCTCATCCCATGGATCCACTGGCACACTACAGAAAAAGTCTAGCAGGACAGTAGACATCACAATCAACCCCCCTGGGGCAATGATTCCAGAGGGAACCACTTTCGAGGCAGCGATAATTGTTCACTCCAGAGTCAGCTCTATTTCATGGACTCAAGACATATTCCTGATAGTGGGGCCAGTGGATGACTTCACCCTGGCCCCTCCACCAGGAGGAGTAATTGCAGATATTGCTCCGGATTCACTCTTGCAAATCGGATTCTCCATTCAAAACTCTGGAAATAGAGACTGGGAACTCACTCCGTACCTAATGTCTTCCCCAGGAGGTTGGAACATTGTCCAGATTGATAGTCTAACAGTTCCAGCCGGACAATCCGTAGATTGGGCGCTCACATTACAAGGAAACGGACTTGCAACCAGTGGCCTTATACAGGTTCGCTTAGCAACTCCAGATGGCTTTAAAATCGATTGGAATACGACAATAGAGGTTCTTTCGGCGGCTTCTCCTCAACTTTCCTTCCATCAGATATACCTCCCAGATGGGTCCTCCTCGGACCAAATCCTGGGAGTCGGAGAACACCCTGTCGGGAGCCCCGGTTTCGATTTACACTGGATGGTCTGGAACGAGGGAGCAGGAGTCTGGAGACCTACAACAACAATGGAACTCCCTGACGATGATTGGTCATATGCCTGCACATCCCCTTCTTCGTTACCACCAGGTGATTCAGATATTGTAGAGTGCCTTGTGGTAATCCCCGACGATGAACCAGCCGGAACTGAACCAATCATCAAGCTGATAATGGAGGGGGATGGCATCGAAATCAGTGATACAAAGTCTCTTTTGATTGAGGATTCCCCAAGATTATCGTGGAAACTCAATACGGAGCCTGTCGCACATGAAGGATACAAGTCCACGTACAGAATCGACGTGACCAATACTGGAAATTCGGTTATTTCACATACACTTGATGTAGACGCTCCTGAGTCTTGGAACGCTGGGACGACAGATGGAGTAAGAATTGTACTCAGTCCCGGTGAATCAAGAGGGATAATTCTGGAATTCACACCCGGGGGGCAAGATGCCACGATCTCTCTAGACCTGATTAATGCTGGAAATGTAGATGGCTCCTCCTTTGAAATTCAAGTGGATGTAATGCCGTCCATAGGTGGCGATTCCGATCTAGGATCATATTTGCCACTAATCATGGGAACCCTGCTAATAGCTATCCTGTCCGGATTAGGGACATTCGTCTACGTTAGGACCAACGGGGACCTATCTGGCATATTCAGTAACAGAACCGCACACAGGACGAAGGATTCCATGGAAGATGAGGTACCACCCATCAGCGGAGTTCCTTGTTGGATTTGTAGCGCTGATGTCATCGTGGGTAATGCCTGGGCATGCTCATTGTGCGGAGCTAGGTATCACAAGGCCGGTCAAGTCTCAGGGTGTGACATTGTTTCTATGGGAAGATGTCTTCATTGCGATGCTATTGTCGAAGAATTAGTCGAGGCTTGATAACAGCTCCTAAAGTGAGCATGGGGTGCGAAGGCCTTAGAGGGCCTGCAGTATCCGAAATACAATGCTCAGGAAGGCTCCCCTTACTGTCATCATCGTAATTACCCTCCTCAGCATGTCTGCTACCGTCGTTTCAGCAGATGTGGACATCTCTCTATCGGCTAATCCTAGCTCTGCAGAAGCTACGCCAGATGAGGCTGCTGAATACACGATAGTGGTGCGGAATACCGGGGATGATGACGCCGCGGTCTCTTTGAGTACCCAACAAGGGAATGATTGTAACGGGTTCACTTCAACTCTGGAGACGACTTTTGTTCAAGTCGGCTCTCAATCTTCTGAGCAGGTGACATTAACAGTCACCGTCACAGATCAGGCAAGTGGTGAGTGTGAGACAACAGTGAATGCTCAGGGTCAAGTTTCAGGTGGGGCTCCGGGAACCCCATCTAGTGCGGATGTAACCGTTGTTACCACTGCAGGCGACGGAGGGGGTCTCTATTCAGTTAGTCTCTCAACGGACGAATCAACAACCAAGAACTATGATGGAGAGGATAATGAAGTCACATGGGACGTCGATGTTGAAAACAATGGCGAGCAGCAGGCGAACGTACAGCTTGAAATGACATCGGATAGTGATTGTGAATCCGATGAATTATCAGCGACCGTCGATCCAGAAGTCCTACAACTTGAGCCGGAGGATCAACAAGAGGTAACAGTCACGATTGATATGCCCAACGGAGGAGAGACCGATGCGGGCTCACACTGTTTCATCCTAAAGGCTACAGTCACAAATGATCCGAATGCCGCGGATCAGGCTGAGGATAACCTGACCCTCAGTTTGAATGTTCCACAGATTAAGGAGTGTGACGCCGCACTACAGTATAACTCGCACAATCTCGATCCAGGTGAGCAGGCATCAAACTCAATTGAAGTAGAGAATATCGGAAACACAGAGTGGACAGTTACCGCAAATGCTCAATCCGTAGATGGTGAGGATATCTCCGGTTGGGTGGAATTCGATAGCCCCAGGAGCAAGCTTCTAACAGAGCCAGGGTCCTCTGACGACACCCATGTATTCACATTCGACGTGACTCCAGATGACTCTCTCGAAGCTGGGACTCAGGTGGCAATAGGGATACAGGGGAGAGCCGGCTCAGAGATCGGATGTGAGAAGATACTTACAGTAACGGTCGGTCAGGAATTCGGCGCGTCCATGGCTCTAAGCAAGTCGAAACTTTCGAATGTAGAGCCAGGGACTTCCGGCACTCTCTCAATTCAGATCACAAATCAGGGGAATGGCCAGGAGACCATGGCCCTGGGAACATCCGGGGTACCACCTGGTTGGCAGGTCTCGTTTTCCCAATCTTCAGTAACCCTTGGGAGCTCCCAGTCATCAAATAACAAAGAAACGGTAGGTGTGGATGTATTCGTACCTGAGGATGCTAGTGCGGAGTCGGATGCCGTAATCTCGTTCACCGTCGGGAGGGGAGGGGGGGCAACTCCGTATGACTCGAAAGATCTAACCGTATCGGTCGCACCTAGGCACGAAGTCTCAACGACAATGATATCAGACCAACAGACAGGAAGGTCTGACCAAATTGTCAAGTTCCCTCTTGCGATTTCAAACGAGGGAAATATTCGAGATACATTCAGACTCCAAGCCTGTGATCCCGGTGACCAAACAGGCTGTGGTAGTCCAATGTGGCAGTCGTCATTCTCAGATTCTGATGGGAACTCAATCACTCAACTAGCCTTAGATCCAGGGCAGTCCGCCCAAATATATCTGGACATCTTGGTGGAAGGGGAAGAGGATGCGGACTCCGCCAGAGTACTCGCAAGAGTTGCAATCTTCGGCACTAGCGAATCCTCAGAGCATACAGTCACAGTCGTCGTTTCCAACTACAATTATGGGATGGCCGTGTCACCCCAATCGCCCGGAGATGATCCTACCCAAATGGATGTTATCCTTCCTCCTGGAGGGACATTATCGACCTACTTCTGGATTGATAATACCGGAGATTACCCTGCAGGAGATACCGCAGTAATTACCATCACAGGCCTCGAGTCATCAGTTTCCAGAGGTATCTTCGTTGAAGGTGTGGAGGTTGACAATTCCATTCAAATTCCAAGAGATGGAAGAGTACTCGTTGAAGTGCAGATGGAGGTCATGGAGGGAGTGTCAAACGGGGTATCGGGAATAATCAAGGTATCAGTGGCCTCAGAGAGAAATGCAGCTCAAACTACTTCGGTGGATGTAATGATTCAAGTGATGACCATACACGAAGTCGTATTCACCTTGGAGGGTGAAGACGAGCAAACGGTCAACTATCCGGAAAAGGCGATATTTTCCTTGTTTGTGACAAATAATGGCAATGTGATCGAAGATATCGAAATAATCTCCGGAGAGTCACTGAGGGGGTGGACAGTAGATATCATTGAGGACGAATTAAAACTCCCTCCAGGAGAGACTAGAGAAATTCAGGTAAGGGCGACTCCACCTTCTCAATTACTGGATGATGACACTTACAGATTCACGGTTATTGCCCAACCCGAGGGGATCCCCGTAGCAGGCCAGCCAATAGAACTGACTGTGACCTCTGTGACATCAGATTCATTCCTGAACCTCTCCAAAGAGATGCAGGACATCCTCGTCTACGGCCTGACTGGATTCGGGGCATTGCTCGTAATCGTACTCTTCATGCGCTCGAGGTCCGAAAATAAGAGAATAATCCAAGCCTTGGAACAGGACGAGTCTTAGTCAAATAGGTGAGTCTTCACCGGATAGGCTTATTGCCCAATTTCTGGTGGCAGACCTCAACGGTCCCTACGGGACCGACGGGTGTTTGTCGTGTCCACAGTTCCAGAGGCCTATCTTGCGGTCGCTGTCATGGCCCTCGTTGGGATAGGTTTCCCCGTCATTAGCTTCGTCGGCTCAGGATTTCTGAGGCCTAGGAAAACAGGGAACGATCCCAACAAATTGAGTTCTTGGCTTCTTCCCGGCTATGAAACAGACCAATCTCTCTACGTAAGGAGGGAATCCACATATGAGTGCGGTGCCGATCCGATTGGAGATGCTCATATCAATTTCCATTTCCAGTACTACTGGTACGCTATCATTTTCCTCGTATTTGATATCGCTTTCATGTTTCTAGCATTCGGTGGCGTATTGGTTATCCAAGAGGGAGCGATATCAATCTACAGTTCTTTGGGGACACTCACTGTTTTCATTATCCTAATGGGGGCCGGCGTTTGGCACGTGTTCAGAAAGAGAGGAAGAATCTACATCTGAGGTGGCTCCAATGGCAGATGACGATCAGAATTACGCTGTTTTCAACAGTAGGATGTTGATAGACACGGTCGGTGACATTACAGATGAAGCATTAAAGGCGAGTAGAATCAAAGACATAATTGGAGTCTTGGCTGGAAGAATATTCAATTGGGGTCAAAGAAAATCCCTCTTTCCTCTGCACCTCGGGATAAAATGCTGTGCTCTGGAGATGGCGGCCGCTGGAGCCAGTCGCTTCGATGCAGAGAGATTTGGAGTATTCTTCAGATCAAGTCCCAGGCAGTGTGACGTTCTTCTCGTAAATGGTCCGATAAGCAAGAAGTTCGCGGATCCGATAGTCAGGCTTTGGGAGCAGATGCCAGAGCCCAAGTGGTGTATTGCGATGGGAGAGTGCGCAATTTCTGGTGGCCCATACTTTCAGTCGTACAACATACTGGAGGGTGTAGATACCGTAATCCCAGTAGATGTCTACATCCCAGGTTGTCCTCCAAGGCCTGAGGCTCTGATTGATGGATTTGACAAACTGCGGCAGAAAATCATCAGGATCGGAGCTAGTCCCAGTAGTGACCGTCCAATCACCCAAAGGCCGCTAATCACAGGAGACCTCTGATAAAATGTCCCGAGTAGTCCCTTCCTCTACCCAGAAGGACGCAGCTGAGAAAACAGCCTCAGCAATCAGCAGGATAAAGGGCTCCGAGGCTGAGGTAGTTGAGAGGTCCAGTGGGACTAGGTCAAGGTGGACCATCTCCGTAAAATGCGACCCTGCAAATTGGAGAGGTCTGGCCGAGAAGTTGTACAAAACTCACGAAGTCGACTATTGCTCGATGATTACTGGTATTCACTGGCCCGATGGGCCCACAGAGAAGAAATGGGAGGTAGTCTACCATTTTCTCAGAACAGGAGTCAAGAATCCTCCTGAGATTGACGGAGTTCAACAACCAGTAATCACCGACCCGACCTCTGTAAAAGGCAAGCAAATCCCTCTTGAGATTGAGGTCACAATAGCAATTCCCGAGACTAGGACGCCCTCTGTTCCAAGTATCCAAGACTTGTGGGCAGGCGCCGACTGGAATGAAAAGGAAACGTGGGATTTAGTGGGAATTGACTTCGAAGGACACGAGGGGATGAGAAGGGTACTGCAGCCCCACGAGACTCCAACTGGATACCATCCCCTGCAGAAACAACACAATCTCCGATATCATGGATTTGAGGAAATGTACGACGATGCACAAGGATTCTCCCGAAAGCCAGATGATGTTGGTAGGGTAAAGTAGGTGATTTTATGGCAGAAATGTGGATTTCAATGGGGCCTCAGCACCCAATGACACATGGATTGTGGACATTGAAAATCAAGGTGGATGGAGAAACCGTCGTAGACACGGTCCCCGATCTTGGGTATATCCACAGGGGCGTTGAGAAAATTTGTGAATCAAGAGATTTCACACAGATAACCACCTATTGTGACAGACTTTGCTATGCAAGCGCAAATACATGGTCTCACTCCTACATATACGCCGCAGAGGATTTGTTGGGAGTCGAGGTGCCAGAGAGAGCTGAATACATCAGGCTAATCGCTGTGGAGTTGCAGAGAATAGCATCCCACTTGATGTGGCTGGGGGCCTACGGGCCGGATACGGGAAACCTCTCAGTATTGGTCTGGTGTCTGAGGGAGAGGGAGATGATGATGGATTTACTCCAGGAGCTGGGTGGATCTAGGATGCATTACAACTTCCCCAGAATAGGCGGAGTCAAGAGGGACCTGCCTCATGGTTTTGCCCAGAGAGCGCGATCTAAACTCGAGCTATTCTTGCAAAGAATCCAAGAGTATGAGGCGTTGTACGATGAAAGTACGGTTTTCTTAGTCAGAACCCAAGGAGTGGGATATGCCAAGGCCGAGGAGATGGTGAACGAGGGTGTTTCGGGCCCCAATCTGAGGGCAGCAGGCGTCAACTACGATGTGAGATGGGCACATCCCTACTCTGTCTACAGTGAACTAGATTGGGAGCCTCCAGTGGAGAGATCATCGATAAAGGGGGCGGATTGCTATGACAGATACAGAGTCAGAGTCGAGGAGATGAGGATTAGCGCTCTACTCACATTGCAAGCTCTGGATAAAATGCCCGGAGGGTCCGACACATATCACGAACCCGGTGACCCTAAGCTATTGGCGAAAGCCCCGAGCAGGGCACCAGAAGGAACAAGCGGTTACCATCACTTCGAGGATAGCCGTGGCGAATCAATGTTCTACATCGCAGGCGGAGGAGACGGTAGGGGAAAGAACCCGTACAGGGTCTCCATAAGGTCCCCTATGTTCATTACCATTCCTTATGCATCCAAATGCATGATTGGTTACAAAGTGGCAGATATACCTGCAATAATGGGTTCCTTTGACCCATGCATAGGAGAAACGGATAGGTGAACAAATGGCAAGTAGTGATTGGTTAGATTTGACTGGTTGGCTCCAATCCATGGTTGGATGGTCAATGGACCAGACCCATGATATTCTTCCCGACTCAGAGTACGGTCTCGGACCACTTGGCTCCATCAACCCGCAATCCTTCTTTTCCTCCATCCAGCCTTCCCTGGAATCCTTCTTCCATGCCACAATAATGTGCACAGTCGTATTTACCACCCTCATGCTCACAATGCTGGCAATACCGTACATCGAAAGGAAGTTCATCGGGAGACTAATGGACAGATTGGGTGCCACCACCACACTCCGGAGCCTCTGGGTGGGTGAAAGCGGTGCTACAGCAGGAGATTGGTGGAATCAACTACCATTCGGGATCGGAACGCCAGTAGGGTGGGCCGTGAACACTCTCAACTCGATATGGGGCAATGATCACGAGCTGGAAACCGTTGCGAGAGTCAACAACAGAAGCTATCATGGATACTGGTTCCTTCTACCCGGTTTCTTCCAAGCATTCGCTGATTTCTTCAAATTCGCGACTAAGGAACACCTAGTCCCCAAAGACGCTGACAGAGTCGTCTTCGAGGTGGCTCCGGTGATTATCATCTCTACTACAGTAATGGTCTTCGCATTTGTTCCATTTGGCCCTCACATCTACGCAGCAAATCCCGATCTATCTCTTTTATTCATGATGGCCATATTCGGAGTTGCTCCCCTTGGAGTTTTCTTCGCCGGATGGGCTTCGAACAATAAATACACGCTAATCGGGGGAATGAGGTCGGCTGCACAACTGACTGCTTACGAGATTCCGTTGTTAATCACAGTCCTTGGAGTCGCTGTCCTAAGTGGATCATTGAACATTATCGAAATAGTTGATTTCCAGATGGGTGAGGATGAAGGAAACGTATGGAACTTCTTCATGATGCCATTGGGTGCGGCACTGTTCCTAATTACCATGATTGCCGAAGTCGAGAGGATTCCCTTCGACATGCCCGAAGCGGAGGCTGAGCTCGTTGAGGGATGGTGGACAGAGTACGGAGGAATCAGATGGGGTTTGATGTTCTCAGCAGAATACATGAGATCCTATGCCGCATGTATCCTGTTTGCACTCTTCTTCTTGGGAGGATGGGAGGCACCTTTCCAACACACACTCTCTAATCTGCCAGTCTTGGGTGTAGCATTCACGACCCTGTTTATGCTAATCCCCGGTTTGGTATGGGTATTACTCAAGGCGTGGTCGTTGTTCGCGGTCTTTGTCTGGATCAGAGCGTCTCTTCATAGAGTCAGGACCGATCAAATTTTGGAGTTTGGATGGAGGTACTTACTCCCCCTTTCTTTGGTCAACCTGATTGTAGCTACTTATCTCAGGCTGGAGCTGTATGACGGAGGCAACTGGAATTTGTGGATTCCCGTAGTAATCACGACAGTGTCCTTTGGCATTTTCCTTCTGTACATATTCGATGAGGATGAAGAAGCGGCCAGACTAAAGAGCAGACCATACAGCACTCAGGCAGTCATCAAGGCATCTCCTGGGAGTCACAGAGAGTAGGTGGTAGCATGAAAGAGGCTTATCCAGATGAATATAATACTGGGCATCCAAGGGCGACGCCTAATTTCAGGAATCTCGTTCTCCGTCCTATGTGGATGACACTAAAAACCGCACTCAGAACATTCCCATTTGTCGGACGTCTCTGGTTTCTCAGGAATGACTATCACGGTCGCTCGGCAGTAATGATAGATAAGAATACCAAAGACAGGATAGGGGAAGAGCATCCTAGTACCGGTCAGAAGTTTGCTGCTGACAGAGAAACCAGCCAGATCATGCCTTTCCTTGAAAGACCAGTCACTGTGATGTACCCGTATGAGAGATTGGAGGATCTTGAACCGTGGCTTTTCGTCCCGGGCAACTACAATGGAAGAATAGGAGTAATTTGGGAGACTTGCACAGCATGTAAAGCATGTGTTAGGGCTTGTCCAAATGATTGCCTGCATATGACTTCCGAAGTAAGAGTGAACGTTCTTGATACCACTGAGGAGGGAGATGAATGGCATGGTTATGGGAGCGAGCTTGAGGCTGGAGGATTTGCAGCTAGGCCTAGAGGGGACTCTGGGTCCGAAAACTTCGATCTGATGACCGCCCACAGAGAAGCTCCTGCTGAGTATGATTTCGCTGAGATAATTGACCTGACCGGAGACAAGGCCACTGTTAGGTGGATGGATGGGTCAGGAATTGAAACATTGGACTCCTCAAATTTGAAGCCTGCCGAGAAGGACATAGTTTCTGGAAGAATAGACCTTGGAAGGTGCATGTTCTGCGGATTATGTATGGAATCATGCCCATTCGAGTCGTTCTTTATGACAAACGAATACGATGGAATGTCTGGATTCTCTAGACAAGACCTCTGGATGGATGCGGATAGGACCAGAGTTCTCCCTTCAACACACAAAGAAAGGGTGGATATGGAATTGGCCAAGAGAGCTGAGAAAGAGAAAGCCAAGATAGCGCGAAAGGCCGCAAAAGCAGCAGCAGAGGGATAGAAACATGGCCATAGACTTCGAAGCGGTAGTCTTCCTAATCCTGGCTGTAGCCACAGTTGGAGGGGCAATAGGCTGCGTATATGGAAAGAGGGTGGCCCATTCACTACTTTTCCTAATGCTCACCTTCTTTGGTGTCGCCGGGATATTCGTGCTCGCTAGCGCTGAGATGCTAGCCGCCGTGCAGATTCTAGTATACCTTGGATCTGTAATGCTGGTTGTCCAGTTCGGAGTAATGTTGACCAGAAGGCAAATTCAAGAGGGGGATATTGAATGAGATTCCTCTCTATAATGGCCAGAGTAGGGACTGTAGGATTCATTCTAGCACTTCTGAGAGAGACTATGACCCACCCAATGTGGGGGGATGAGGTATGGGGGGGAAACTCAAACCCGCCTTCGACATACGATCTCGCTGACGCTCTTTTCAATGAGTGGGCAATGGCAACACTCGTTCTTGGCGCTCTACTGTCTATGGCGATGATTGGCTCATCATACCTAGTGCGGGACGAGAGGTTAGTAAATCTGGTCTGGGACATGGGAGGAGATGATCTATGATTGACCCAAGCTGGATTGCAGGGCTTGGAGTCATATTGTTCGGAGTGGGACTAATTGGAGTTTTTACGAGGAACAATGCAATAGTTGTACTGATGTGTATCGAAGTAATGCTCAATGCGGCAAATCTCAACTTCGTGGCAGGCACAATGCACTACGGCGATGTCAATGGTTGGGTATTCACATCTATTGCAATAGCGATTGCCGCCGCCGAGGTAGCAATCGGGCTAGCCATTTTCCTTTCCCTCTACAGCACTCAAGAGACAATATCCCTAGATGATGCTACGACATTGAGAAATTGAGGTGAATCCATGGGCGAGAACAAGAGTGAATTGGGGCTTTTGGTATACATCCTACCATTCCTGGCAGTAACCCCAGCTATTTACGCAATGGGGTGGGAATCGTATGAAGCCTCAATTCTGATAGTGGCAGTACCATTCATGACATTCCCAGTAATTCTCATTGTAGGGCAACTGTACAACGGAGAAGAATTCTGGAAGAACAAAATGAAAGAGGGAGGAATCCTCGCACTAGGGGCTCTGGGAACATCACTCTCCGCTTCATTATGGCTTGTTTACGACTATTTTGACTCTCTACCCAATTTCGATGAACAACAGAGTGTCACACAATGGCTGGAATGGGTCTCTTTCGATCTTGTTCAGTCTGATTACAGTTTGACTTCTGGGTCAAAAATACTCGGTATGGGAGTCTGGATAGACTCAATCACGCTGATGATCTTGTTTGTAGCAACGTTCCTCTGCTTCTTAATTTGCTGGTTTAGCTTGGGATACATGAACACTGATCCGATCAACGAAGACAGGAATCATCGATTTTACGGGGAGTTCGTTCTATTCGCACTGGGGATGTTTGGAATGGTTCTAGCGGATAACTTCCTCTGGCTATTCATCTTCTGGGAAGTAATGGGGCTCTGCTCATATCTGCTGATAGGATTTTACTACTGGAAAGATAGTGCCGCGTACGCCTCGAAAAAGGCCTTCCTAACCACAAGAGTTGGAGATGTTTTCCTTATGATAGGACTATTCATCCTCTACGACATATATGGCTCATTAGAGTTCTCAGTCATTTTCCACGACCCATCGCTCAATGGAACTGTAGACTCAGGTGAGCTCTTCTGGGCACTTCTGATGATGTTTATTGGTGCTGTCGGGAAGTCAGCACAGTTCCCTCTTCATGTCTGGTTACCGGATGCTATGGAAGGCCCCACTCCTGTATCAGCATTGATTCATGCCGCGACCATGGTAAATGCGGGCCTATACCTGGTTGCAAGAATGGTGCCCTTCGTTGATGTAGGACATCATGGAGTAGCTGGCCTGGAGGATCTAGGACTGATTGTGGCATACATCGGAGGCATAACCGCATTCATGGCAGCCGCCATTGCATTCGTGCAGAATGATATCAAGAAGGTTCTGGCATATTCCACTATGAGCCAGCTCGCATATATCTTCACTGGTTTGGGGTCAGCACTCTGGTTCTACAATAACGATGAACACCATGCGGCCGTAGTGGTCTTCGGATCCTCAATGTTCCATCTCTTCAATCACGCCATGGCAAAAGGGATGCTTTTCATGGCTAGTGGGTCAGTGATTCATGAGGTTCATCACGCCCATGACCACTTACACCACGGACATCAACATGATCATGGCCATGATTTTGACCCTCAAGATATGAGGAACATGGGGGGCCTCGCATCAAAGATGCCAGTCACTGCAACAGCGATGATGGTTGGCTCCATGTCAATAATAGGTATCCCCCTAATAGGTGGTTTTTGGTCCAAGGAAGGAATAATTGCCGAAACTTGGCTAGCAGCCCTCGAGCATGAGCCACTTATGTATGGGCCTGCAATTCTGGTCTTACTAACAGCTGGTATGACTGGCTTCTACATGTCAAGAATGTGGTTTATGACATTTGCTGGAGAGCCCAAATCAGAAGTCGTCGATCATATCCATGAAGAAACCCCATGGATTAAGATGCCATTGGTGACCTTGACTGTGATCACTGCTTTCGGGGGTTTCGCCTTCGCACTCCTCGGGGCTACAGACTACCTTTCTTCTGCTTACGACTATTCAGGGCATCTAAAGCTCCACAAGTCAACCCTACTTGAATCTATAATCTACAAACTTGAGTATGCCTTTCTTCCAGAGAAGATTAACCTGAGAATAGTTGGGTGGGTTACTATCTTCCTCTCCTTCATCGTCGGACCAGTCTTCGCTGCGAGAATACACGGGGGAAGGCTCGGGACCGGGGAGGTATCAACACCATTTGTGTCATGGCTAATCTCAATCTCCTCCAAGTTTGGGAAACAGGATGTAAGCTCCCTGTCAGAATCAGAGTTGTCATTAGCACTTCAAAATAGACTCTACTTCGACGACTTGTATGAGGGAGTATTGGCCAGGACAGTAATTCCATTCTCCCAGTTCACCGCATGGTTTGACAGGAATGTGATTGATGGATTAATCAAACAGATAGAGAGAGGATCAGTCTCGGGGTCAGTCCAAGTTCGGAGCCTGACAACCGGAAGCGCACGAGACTACATCCTGATGGCGACTATCGGCATGCTCAGTATCATCGCCTTACTGTGGGGGTTGAACTCATGATTTCCGATCCTCTGACTGTAATTACCCTAACGCCAATTCTTGTCAGCTTAGCGTTACTAATCCTCCCCAAGATAGCATCCTCGGCCCAAGGGCTTGCCAGGGCTTCGAGGGCTATCAGTATGGGTGTATCCCTGGGAATGCTGGCAATTACAACAATGATCTTCTTCGGAGAAATCGGAAACGTGGATTGGTCAAATTATAATTCTGGATATTACCTAACTAATGATGCAGTGGCCCTTATTCCCTCAATAGGGGTTTACTGGAAGGTCGGTGCTGATGCCCTCTCTTTCCCGATGATATGGCTCACTACCCTCCTTATCCCAATCTCTATGCTGGTGGAATGGGATGCCAAGAAGGGACATCTCTTCCATCCACTAATTTTGATGATGGAAGGAGCGCTGATAGGAGTGTTTGTCTCTCTAGATATGTTTGTCTTCTACGCATTCTGGGAATTGACACTAGTGCCTATGTTCTTCCTAATCATGGTCTGGGGTGGAGATGACAGGAAATACGCGTCAATGAAGTTCTTCATCTACACATTCACAGCCAGTGTGATTATGTTGATTGGCATACTCGTAATGTACCTCTACACCCCAGATGTCGCTTCATCAGGATACATTACAGGACATTCCTTTGATATGTCAGTAATGGTATCGTCAACCGAATTCATACCTAGCGAAGGGCTGAGGCACCTAGTTTGGCTACTCTTACTGATTGGCTTTGCAACTAAGATGCCAAGTGTACCCGTCCACACATGGCTACCCGACGCCCACGTACAGGCTCCCACAGCCGGCTCGATGCTACTGGCGGGCGTGATGCTGAAGATGGGCGCATACGGCTTCCTCAGGATTGCGGTCGCAGCCTTCCCTGAATCTACCGTCGCTTTCATCCCACTCCTGATTTTCCTTGGAATGGCGAGTTTGGTATATGGCGCATGGGTATGCATGGGCCAGACTAACCTCAAGAGAATGGTGGCATACTCCTCTGTGTCACACATGGGCCTGATATTCCTCGGGATAGCTACAATGCAACCTTTGGGAATAGCTGGGGCCCTTTTCATGATGTTCGCTCATGGGATAATAAGCCCTCTTCTCTTTGCTGTAGCAGGAGCCTTCAAGCATCATTACCACACACTTGAGATTGGCTCAATGAGAGGGATAGCGCACCATAGCCCCTGGCTCTCAGCTCACATGATGCTCGGGTGGATGGCAAGCCTAGGCCTTCCCCTATTGGCAGGGTTCGTAGCGGAAGTGACAATTCTAATCGCTTTCTGGATGTCTTTCGGATGGTGGGTACTACTTCCTACGTTAACTCTGATAATCACAGCTGTCTATTATCTCACATCCATGCAGAAGACAATCTTCGAATCCAACGATCCTCATCAGGGAATACTTCCCGACTCTCTCCATGGAGAAGAGCCCAGAGATATCTCATGGCACGAGAACGCCGGCATGATTATTCTCGGTACACTGACAATTTTATTCGGAATACTCCCCTTCATCTTCTGGGATATGATGTCAGAGTGGAGCTCTGGTTTCCTACTTGACACGCTTGTTCAGGCTATGGAGTCAGAGGGGGTGAGACCTTGAATTCACTAGGCCAGTTGACTCTAAATTCAGGTACTGCCGCATCTTTATTGCCCGAGACAGTGATGCTCACGGGATTGATTGCAATAATTCTGATTCCCAATCTCGGCGATGCGAAATTTAGGATCCCACTGACTTCAGTAAGAGTTCCAGTTCTTTTGGGAGGTTCGAGATTTGACATGACCAATGACCCAAGAATGCCGAATAGGATTTCCAATATCACATTCTTGCTAGCTTTCCTGTCGTCGTTGGTTCTGGTCTCAGAGTCCCCTCGGGAAGTTGGGGGAATTTTGATGGCAGACGGTTTTAGTAGGATTTTCTCAACCATGTTTCTGGGGGCTCTACTTTTAGTCAGCATAGCAACGGCTCACAGGATTCCAGCAAAGACAAACGCACTTATCCCAAATGATTCTGATTCCAAGACGGTCTCTGACAGGAAAATTTCTATCCTGATCGACAACAGGAGGCAAGTCGACTTCTACATTCTTCTGATTATGGTAGGGATAGGGATGAGTATGATGACCATGGCTACTAATCTATTCATGATGATCGTCTGTATCGAGTTAGCCTCACTCTCAACCTATGTCCTTGTAGCATTCCACAAGGAGTCTCCATCTGGAGGGGAAGCAGGTGCAAAATACTTCATCGTCGGATCCGTTGCCTCTGCGATTGGGATCTATGGCATGTCCTTACTATACCTCTGGTCTGGAAGTCTTGATCTGGATGTATTGAGAGAAAGTTGGCACTCCATGGAGGGAGTTGATCCATTCGCGGCATTCGGCATAGGCATGATGCTGGTGGCCTTCGGGTTCAAGGTGAGTGCTGCCCCATTCCATCTTGCCGCACCTGATGCTTACTCTGGAGCCGCATCGCCAATATCCGGGCTCCTTGCTACCGCATCCAAGGCAATGGGATTCGTGGCTCTGTTCAGAGTCTTGGTAATCATCACTGTTCCAGAGGGCGCTGAAGCACTATGGATGGTGGCCTTGGGAATATTCGCTATAGTGACTATGACATGGGGCAACCTTGCTGCTCTGACGAGCGATAACCCCAAGAGGATGCTCGCCTATTCTAGCGTGGCGCATGCAGGATACATGTTGGCCGCTGTCGCAGTAGTAGGAAGCGGAATCTCAAGCACAGATCAAAGTGTAGTAATCCTGACTGCAGTAACCTTCCACCTTGCAGTCTTAGTTCTCTTCAAGCTTGGCGCATTCTTGGTAATCGCCTATTTGGAGACAGAAGGTAAGGGTCATAGTATCGAGCATCTTTACGGCCTAGGCAGTAGAGATCCGATAATCGCTGGCTCAATGTTCTTGTTTGTTCTTTCATTAGCGGGAGTTCCGCCTCTGTCAGGTTTCCTCTCAAAACTCCTGATGATCAATGGAATCGTATCTACCTCTGCTTCAACCGGGTCTTCCAGTACCTCTGATATAGCCACGTGGGCCGAATCGGTAGACCCGTTATTCTGGCTAGCCGTGGCCATTGTACTGAATAGCGCCCTCTCGTTATTCTATTACCTGAGGATAGGTCTTGTAATGTTCTTTGAGGAACCAATATCTGGAAAGTCCCTCAAAGCAGCTCCTTCTCTCAGATTGGCCATTCTTAGCTGTGCTATACTGACATTACTCTGTGGTGTCGGCCCAGTAAGTGAGTGGCTACTAGACTTAGTTAATGGAGCAATCGACTCATTCATGTATCAGTAATGATGCTCAACTTCACATAGGTGACTCTCGACGGGTGCCTGTGGGGCGTAGAGAGGAGAAGGTTGATTTTGAGCGACTAGCTCAACTTGAATCTGGTAGCGGGGATAGAATTAGGGTCCCACTCCCCAACAGAAAAGTCAACGAAATGTTTGCAATAGCTGACGAGATTCTCGGAGGGAGGAGGCTCAGAGCTGTTTGCGAGGATGGGTTAAGCAGAATTTCAAGAATCCCTGGAAAGATGAGGAGAAGGCAATGGGTAAGGGAGGGAGACCTCATAGTTATCCAGCCATGGGATTTCCAAGATGAGAAGGCCAACGTATGTATGAGATACACAAAGACTCAGTCGCTATACCTGTCAAGAAAGGGAGTACTTCCAGAAATAGTAGACCTCTTTGGACTATCCGAGGAAAAACCGTCGGAGGACAATCTGGATGATGCAAAGGCGGAGGAGATTGATGAACCTGATATCATTCAGGAGGATGTAGTACAAGAAGAAGCCCCCAAGAGTGTACAATCCACCAATGATGAAGATGACATCGACTCATTCTTTGGGTGAGTAAATGGGCTACAATGAGGACTGGGAAGAAGACCCGGACGCGATAATGAAATCTCAGACTAAGCATGATTGGATGTCCGAACCTAGATTTAGAAAAATATTCGATGAAATAGAGGACGGCCTACAAGGCGTGATGGGCAAGGGGCCCTATGAGTGGGTGGATAAGAGAGTCTTTGACGCGGTATTCGACAAGTCCACATTGCTAGCAGTGCACAAGCTCATGCAAAAGGGGGATATAGAAACCATCGACTACCCTATAGCGAGGGGCAAGGAAGCGCATGTATTTCACGCAACCTCAATTAATGGACCGATAGCGGTCAAAATATTCCATACCACGAATGCCGTTTTCAAGGGATTGGCCAAGTATATCGACGGAGATCCCAGATTCAGCGGCCTTTCAGGAAGGCACAGAGAATTAGTCAACACTTGGGTTAAGAAGGAGTTCAGAAACCTAAGACGAATGAGAAAGTATGGTATCAGAGTTCCTTTACCAATATCTTACAATAAGAATGTGCTTGTAATGGAATTAATCGGTGCTGATGTTGCTGCTCCCAGATTGAGGGATATCGTGGTTGATGAGAAGTTTGAGACATTTTCGGAAATGTTGGATATGGTTGCCGTGTCGTGGCAGAAGGCCAATCTTGTCCATGCAGACCTGAGCGAGTACAATATTCTCTGGCATGACGGACAACCATGGTTCATTGATGTGGGCCAGGGTGTTACCGAGCAACATCCACACTCTGAGGAATTTCTAGTACGAGATGTGACCAGACTTGTCCATTGGATAAATAAGCAAGGATATGAGGTTGAATTGGCAGATTCTATTCTGAGAGTACTGGAGGAACCAGTGCCCGAATTACAGCCTCTCCCGGGCGGGGATTAAAGAGAGGCGCCTGTTGGAAAAGTTCGTGGAGCCGATAGCCAAGATACCCAAAGACCGTATTGCGGTGTTGATTGGGAAGGGTGGATCAACTAGGAAGATGATAGAAGAGGCCTGTGGTGGCAAACTGGATATCGACTCCAGATCAGGGGAAGTTTCTGTTGATTGGTCAGATTCAGATGCAGACCTAGTAGTCCAAATGAAGACACCTGATGTAATCCTTGCAATAGGAAGAGGTCTTTCACCCAAGAGAGCTGTAAATTTACTCGAGGATGATATTCATCTACGGATGTATGACATCAGAGAGTGGGTAGGCAGACAACCGAATCAAATCAGAAGAATGAGGAGTAGGTTAATCGGTCGAAATGGGCTAATTAGGAGTCGAGTCGAGGAGCTTTCTGGAACTGAAATAGCAATTTATGGATCATCCGTGATAGTCATAGGTGATGAAATGGGACTTGAGGTGGCTCATCCTGCAATAGAATCGATATTGAGAGGTGCTGAGCATGGTAGTGTACTTCACGGACTTGAGAAGGATAGAAAGAGGCAGCGAATACGCTCCAGGAGTCTAGAAAGCTATGAGGAAAGAGGAAATGCCGACTCTCCTTTCGACTCGCTTGTACCGGGACTAACAGCTGCTAGGAGAAGAAGAGAAAGGAGACTCAAGGACAGTCTGGTGGATCCGGATGACAAAGGGGCCATAGATCAGATGTTGGAACTTTCTGAAGATGAGGAAATCATCTACGAGGAAGAGTAAATTCTTCCGCCATTGCTAAGAGATGAACCTCTTCGTAGGCATATGACTGACACCGGTTATGTGCTATACGACTATGAAAAATGGTCGATATATGCACTCACTGCAATTACCGTACTATTACTGTCAGCTCTCTCCCTCAATGTTCTTGATATCCCCAATCCGCTGACAGATTTCGTAACAGAATACTACGTGGACCCAATTCTCGACGAATCAGGAGGCGATGCAGGATACAATGAGACCAACACAATCACCTATGCTGTAGTTCTGGCGCTCTTCGTCGCTGCTTTGAGCGCTTGGTTGAGGATTCTGGACATCGACCCCAGCGAGGCTACAATACTAGCTCTACTACCATACGTCTTCTGGGCCGCTTTGGGAGAGGTGATTGAAGATTCTGATCTCTTTGATATCACAATGGCACCACTTTTTGTCAGTCCCAGTATTCATTTCCAGACCGCACTTTGGGTGATTATTGCCGGTTCCATAGGCTATCATGTGAGGGGATATAGCTCCAGTGTCGAAGAAAGGGAAAAGAATAGAATCCTCGAAAGCCTGTCGATGATAGCAATATTCTCACAGTTCCTGATTTACGGTCACTCAATATCTGTCAGCGACGTAGGCAGTGGAGTGGATTTGACAATGTTCGCTGTAATAGGGATATCAGCTACCTTCCTCCCAATATTCTTCAGAGAATCAACGTCGGAATTCACTCACGTTCAGAAGTCTGTGTACTTTGTCGGATGCGGAGGAGTATTGGTATTCTTTGGAGCTCTGGTTTCCTTTGCCACAACTCTTCCAGACGACAAATTGACACTATGGCCTCTGGTTATCGTTTTAGGAATCCCGATATTGATTTGTTACCTGATGTTTACTTCGGGAATAGAATCTTCAAGAAAACTCTCAGAAAGGGGATTCGTTGCAGGAATACTTCCTGAGGGCATGTCAGAGTCGGACTACGAGGACTTAGTTTCCGATGACAAACTCCTCATTGAGGAAAACAGGAAGAAGGCCGTACTGGCATATCCAGTAGTCTTTTTGGCTGTCTCGGGACAAGTGATGGACGGACTTGCAACATGGATTGGGATAGACTACTTTGGCTATGAGGAGAAGCACCTTTTATCGGCAAGGATCATAGAAGAGTTCGGTAACACATTTGGGTTCACTCTAATTAAGGCCGGCCTCGGTTTGATAATTTGGTGGTTCTTTGCTTTCGCAAACTTCGAACATAAGCAACAGCACCTGAGATTGCTGGTCGGCCTGATGATTCTCGTGGTTGGAATGGCTCCTGGACTCAGAGGGGTAGCAAGACTAGTCATCGGCCAATAAGCGGACTAATGGAGGAACGCTTTCCATTCAATTGAAGGCTCAAACACCATCACGGATATGATACTCATGGATAGGCTGCCAACGAGAATCGATAAATCGGGTGAGGATTACACTGCTAGAAAGAGGCACAATTCAACCCTAATTGAAGAACTCAAGGAAAGGGTAGATACGGCGAAAAATGGAGGGGGAGGGAAGTATGTTGAGAGGCATGAGGCCAGAGGCAAGGGAATGCCAAGGGACAGAATTTCAGAAATTTGCGACCCTGGCTCTCCATTCATTGAATTATCTACTTTGGCAGCCTATGAGATGTATGACGGTAAAGCCCATTCAGCAGGGATAGTAACCGGAATAGGTTTGGTCCACGGAAAAGAGTGTGTCTTTGTGGCCAATGATGCCACTGTCAAGGGAGGGTCATATTACCCAATGACTGTCAAGAAGCACATCAGGGCTCAGGAAGTCGCCGAGTCCAACAATCTCCCCTGCATTTACCTCGTGGACTCAGGTGGGGCCTTCCTTCCCCTCCAGGATCAAGTCTTTCCCGACAAAGGACATTTTGGTAGAATCTTCAGGAATCAGGCAATTCTGTCAAGCAAGGGAATCCCACAAGTGGCAGCTGTCTTGGGCTCATGCACAGCAGGAGGTGCATACATCCCAGCAATGAGTGATGAATCAATAATCGTCAAAGGTAATGGAACAATCTTCCTAGCTGGGCCACCACTGGTTAAAGCCGCAACGGGCGAAGAGGTTAGTGCCGAGAATCTTGGAGGAGCTGATCTACACACCCGGGAATCAGGGGTCGCAGATCACTTTGCAGAAGATGAGAAAGAGGCCTTGCAGACTGTAAGAGACATAGTTGAGAATCTCAATGTAGGGAAGAAAATCAGATTAGATACTGAGGCTCCGGAGGACCCTTATCATGATGCGGAAGAACTACTAGGAATCATTCCTAGTGATAATAGGACACCATATGATGTTAGAGAGGTAATATCTAGAATTGTAGATGGCAGCAGATTTCATGAGTTCAAGAAGAGATATGGGAATTCTTTGGTGTGCGGGTTCGCTAGGATACACGGATATCCCGTTGGAATAGTCGCAAATAACGGTATTCTGTTCTCAGAATCTTCACTTAAGGGAGCTCACTTTGTGGAACTTTGCGGACAGAGAGGAATCCCATTGATCTTTCTACAGAATATCATGGGATTCATGGTTGGAAGAGATGCAGAAGCGGGAGGGATAGCCAAGGATGGAGCCAAATTGGTCACCGCAGTATCCTGCGTACCAGTTCCTAAGTTTACCGTTATCATAGGAGGCTCTCATGGAGCTGGAAACTATGGTATGTGTGGCAGGGCATACGATCCAAGATTCCTATTCATGTGGCCAAATGCCAGAATTTCTGTTATGGGAGGGGAACAAGCGGCTAGTGTCCTATCAACGGTAGGAAATGCGGACCCTGAGGCAATAAGGGAGAAGTATGAGAGGGAAAGCAATCCGTACTACTCCACCGCTAGACTTTGGGACGATGGGGTGATTGATCCAAGAGATACAAGAGATATACTAGGACTATGCATCTCCTCATCACTAAATGCAAATCTTCCCGACAATAAGTATGGAGTATTCAGGATGTGAAATCATGCAAATTACAATGAGTGACAAAATCCCCGATACAACACTCTGTAGTCTTGATATTCAAGACTCAGTAGCAACGGTTACTCTCTCTCGAAGTGAGGTGTTTAATGCTCTGAATACACAATTGATTACCGAGTTAGTAGAAATATTCGATTGGACCTCAAAAAGATCCGCCTCTATCAACAAAACAATAAACGACGAAAACGGTATTCCTTTTTTGAGGGTCTTAGTGCTTAATTCGGAAGGAAAACACTTCTGTGCCGGTGCAGATGTCAATATGATGAGGGATGCTGGGGCGGCTACTCCTCAAGAGAATAGGGACGACTCAAAAAGACTAGACTCCCTGTTTAATTCACTATGGTCCCACCCTTGCTTTACTGTTTGTTGCGTGCAAGGCGTAGCTCTTGGAGGGGGCGCAGGACTGGTCTCGTGTGTTGATCACGTTATAGGTGAACCAAGAACTAGAATAGCCCTGTCCGAGGGAAAGCTTGGGATACTTCCAGCGGTCATTGGACCATATGTATTCAGAAAGATTGGGAGCTCGCAGTTCAGAAGACTCTCCATGCTTGCGAGTAGGGTGGACTCTGAAGAGGCTTTGAGAATAGGTTGGCTTAACGATTTGGTGGAAGACAAGAAGCAATTTCACGAGGCAACCAAAAATGTGATCGATACGATTCTTACCACGGGACCAGTGGCTGTGCATGAATCAAAGAAACTAACACTGCATTTCGACAGATGGACAGAATCAGATGAGGACCTAAGGAAATGGACTCTGGAGAAGACAAGTGAGATGAGGGAATCAGAAGAAGGTCAAGAGGGACTTTCCGCCTTCTTAGAGAGAAGGCCTCCCGAATGGTCCCCGAAATAAGTTGAGAGGAGTTGATATGGTTCCTGATTGGATGAAGGGAGCACCGACGCCATTCTCCTCTGTGCTTGTAGCCAACAGGGGAGAAATCGCAGTTAGAGTAATCAAGGCTGTCAAGGAAGCCGGTCTAAGAGCTATCGCGGTCTATTCAGATCCCGACAGTAGCGCCCTTCATTTAGAAATGGCAGATGATGCAATCCACCTTCCAGGAAATTCTCTCAAAGAAAACTATCTCAATTCAGAGGCTATAATAGAGGCTGCAAAATTATCCGGAGCCCAAGCCATTCATCCAGGATACGGATTCCTTTCCGAAAGAGCGGAGTTTGCTCGGGATGTCGTCAATGCAGGAATCGTATGGATTGGTCCCTCTCCTGAAGCCATAGAAACAATGGGCGATAAAATCTCGGCTAGGTCCAGAATGATAGAGTCCGGAGTCCCGGTAATTCCCGGAGACGAAATCGCAATTCCAGAGGGGAGCGATCACTTGGGAGCACTGGCTACTGTGGCAGCCAAAGTCGGCTATCCTCTACTATTGAAGGCCAGTGCAGGGGGAGGTGGAAAAGGAATGAGAGTAGTCCACGAGCCGAAAATGCTCAGAACAGAGTATGAAGCAGCGGCAAGGGAGGCTTCTGCCGCATTTGGAGACGGAACGGTATACGTTGAGAGGCTACTCACAGGAGCAAGACACATTGAGATACAGGTTTTGGCCGATAAACATGGGAACTGCATCCACTTGAACGAGAGAGATTGCTCCCTTCAAAGGAGGCATCAGAAGGTCATTGAGGAGGCACCATCAACCGCAGTTTCTAACGACTTAAGGAAAGCAATGGGCGAGTCTGCAGTTCTAGCCGCCATGGCAGTTGATTATGTCGGGGCCGGGACTGTGGAGTTGCTTCTCTCTCCGAACGGACAATTCTACTTTTTAGAAATGAATACCAGGCTGCAAGTGGAACATCCAGTAACTGAGATGATCACTGGAATAGACTTGGTCCAGAAACAACTCGAAATAGCATCTGGTATGAATCTGGGTATTTCCCAGAATTCCATCGGAATAAACGGTCATTCCATTGAAGCTAGAATATACGCGGAAGATGCAAAGAAGGGATTTCTTCCATCAATCGGGAGCCTAGGAATATGGAGGCCCCCCAGTGGGCCCGGGATAAGAGTGGACTCAGGTGTCAAGGAAGGTGATCAAGTGACTGTCGATTTCGACCCTATGCTGGCAAAACTGATTGTTCATGCACCGGATAGGGAATCCGCAATCAGACGGATGGATAATGCGCTATCCTCGTTTATCGCCCTCGGGGTTACTACCAATATAGGATTTCTGAGGAGAGCACTGTTGCATCCCTCTTTCACATCAGGAAGCATAACAACTGACTTTCTGGATAGTACGCCTATAGCAGAATTCGATCCGGAGTTTTTCAATCCTGCATTACTTGTTTCCATTGTCGCTTCAGCAAAAAGACTTGGCCTCGACAGACCTACAGCTATCTCGACAATTTCAGAACTAGATGACCATTCAGGACATTCTGGCGATCCTTTCAAGACATTGTCTAGGAGATTCCCGTAGGTGTCAATATGGAGTGGGAAATTGCTGATTTAGATGATATTTTCTCAGTAGATGTAAACGAAAAAGAAGGCATGGTTAACATCTCATCTATCTCCATAAATGGAATCGTAAGCGAGGTCCCGACAATCAAGATTTCGAAGACTGAAAAGGATGCACGAGTCAATTTAGAGACAGAAATGGGTACAAAATACGTTTATGTAGCGAAAATAGGAGATATATGGTGGATTCACCTGGAAGGCGAGGTGTACACAGTCAATGAGGTTGAGAAAGGAGGAAAGTCATCTGAGAAATCAGATGGAAGCCTCTCTGCACCTATGCCCGGAACCATTCTAGAAGTCATGGTTAGAGATGGACAAAGAGTCAGGGAAGGACAGCCTCTTATGACCATGGAAGCAATGAAAATGGAACACAGGATACTAGCCCCAAGATCGGGAGAGGTCACTTCTGTTAATTTCAATCAAGGAGATAGAGTAGACATGGGCGCGACACTAGTTGAGTTGGGAGATTAGGTCAATCAGGACCCTGGTTTAGTTCGGGCCTGCATTAATACGGGAAGGCCACATCCAAGTATCATGGAGGGCTTCACTCTAGCTATTGCAGCATTCATGGGAATTAGTTTAGCCGCCGCATCAGGATTCCGTGTTTTCCTACCTCCATTTCTCATGGCACTATCAGTTAGATCAGGAATCGTAGATATAGAGCTGATTGGGACACAGTTCGAATTTTTTACGTCGACCCCAGCCATCATGTTGCTTGGAATAGCCATGCTCGCTGAATTCGCCGCGTATTACGTTCCCTTCATTGATAATCTGCTGGATACAATCGCTACGCCAGCAGCAGTAGTGTCTGGTGTTGGAATGACTGCAATCTCACTCGAAGGAAGTGAGCCAATAATCCAGTGGGCTATAGCTATCATCGCTGGTGGGGGAATGTCGGCTACAATCCAGACGGCCACGGTCGCGGCAAGAGGGATCAGCTCCACCTTCACTCTGGGAACTGCTAATCCTTTGGTGGCTACAAGCGAGAATATCGCGAGTGTTGCACTAACAATAATCGCATTGTTATTCCCCATATTGGCAATTTCTTTCGCAACTTTGGTAGCATTACTCCTAATTAGACGAAATATGAAAAAGGCCCCTAAAAACACAGACACTCACCTTCACTGATGCCAACCGATTTGAACTATTACGGGTACGTGATAGCGTGACCCGTAACCCGACCGCCCAGCCTCCGATAACAGAGGAGAGGCTTCGAATAGGGAAGCCGAAGAAGACAGCAGCAGGGCTAGTCGGAGTTCAGAAGTCATTTTCGATTGGACTGCAGGAAGCCGGATTGAAGAGAACATTACAGTCCATGTTAACTGTGAACAGGTTTGATGGATATGATTGTCCGGGTTGTGCATGGCCGGACCCAGATGACCACAGAAGTAGTTTCGAGTTCTGTGAGAATGGTGCCAAGGCCTTCGCCACTGAGGCCACAAACAAGAGAGTGACTCCAGGAAAAATGAAGGAGATATCTGTTACTGAATTATCAAAACTTTCTGACATGGAGCTGGATAAGCTGGGACGGATTACAAATCCCCTCTTTCTTAGAGAAGGTGAGGACTACTATGAGGAAATTGATTGGGAGGGCGCTCTCCGGATTATTGCGTCATCCATTTCAACGTCTGATAATCCAGATGAGACCGTATTTTACACCAGTGGTAGGGCCTCGAACGAGGCTGCTTTCCTTTGGGGGACCCTAGCTAGGCAGATTGGTACAAACAATCTTCCTGATTGTAGTAATATGTGCCATGAGTCTAGTGGCGTTGCATTATCTAGATCCATTGGGATTGGCAAGGGCACAGTAAAGCTGTCATGCTTTGAACAAGCGGACTTAATTTTGGTGATGGGGCAGAATCCAGGAACCAACCACCCTAGGATGTTGACCGCACTTGCCGCATGCAAGGAGAATGGAGGATCTGTCGTCAGTATCAACCCCCTGGAAGAGACAGCGATGAAGAGATTCAAGCACCCACAAAAGCCGTTGCACCTCATAGGAAGAGGGACACAGATAGCGGATGATCACCTGCCAGTCCGAATCGGAGGGGACGCCGCTCTATTGCAGGGACTAGCCAAGACAATGTTATCACAGGGAGGAATTGACCACGACTTCATCTCAAATAATACTATTGGGTTTGATGATTGGAAGAGGCATATCGAATCCGCGTGTTGGGATGAGATTGTGACTTTATCAGGGATTCCCAGAGATAGAATAGAGAAGGTAGGTACTGCAATAGCCAAATCCAAGAGGATGATTATCTGCTGGGCCATGGGTCTAACGCAGCACGAGAATAGCGTTGCTGTAATTCAGGAGGTCGCGAACCTCTTACTGGCAGGTGGCCATTTTGGAAAGCCAGGTGCGGGAGCATGTCCAGTTAGAGGCCATTCAAACGTACAGGGAGATAGGACAGTAGGCATTAATCACCATCCGAGTGAGGAATTTATCTCTTCCTGTGAAAAAGAGACTGGCATCAATATGCCCAGAAAAAGGGGATATGATGTTGTTGAGTTCATCCAGGCAGCATTGGAGGGAAGGGTGAGGACATTCATGGCACTGGGTGGAAACTTGGTCTCAGCCATGTCAGATACAGAGAGGGTCGCTAGAGCGATTTCTAAGATAGATCTAACAGTCCAAATATCAACTAAACTCAACAGGTCTCATTTGATTACCGGGAGAGAAGCCCTAATTTTACCCTGCCTTGGGAGGACGGAGAGAGACCCCGCTGGATTCGTTACCGTAGAGAATTCCATGGGTTTGGTTCACTCAAGCAACGGGTCCTTGGAACCTGCCTCTGAGATTCTGCTTTCAGAGCCAGAGATAATTTCCAGACTAGGTAGCCAGCTGTATCCGAAGGGGCCTCTGGATTGGAATGTTTACAGCGATCATGAGCATACCAGATACCTGATCTCCAGATGCATTCCAGGATTCGAGGATTACAACACCAAGGTACGTTCCAGAGGCGGGTTCTACCTCCCCAACGGGCCTAGGGATGGACCGACGTGGAACACTCCCTCGGGAAAGGCGTACTTCTTTTGTCATGATCTTCCTGAAAGGGATTTGCAGGATGGGAGGTACATACTTATGACTGTGAGAAGCCATGACCAGTACAATACTACAATTTATGGTATGGATGATAGGTATAGAGGAATTTACAATGCTAGGAGAGTGGTAATGATGAACATTGAGGATATGAGGGAGATTGGGGTCTTGGCAGGTCAGGAAATAGATTTGACGAGTCACTGGGAAGATAGGAAAATACACTCAGAAAAGTGGAAAGTCGTACCATATGACATTCCTAGGGGCAATCTCTGTTCCTATTTCCCCGAGGCAAATGTTCTAGTTCCCCTAGAAAGTACCGCGGTTGATAGCAATACTCCTACTTCTAAATGGATCGAAGTATCAGTATCCACCAGATAGTATCTATTTCAGCTTCTCGAGAACTTCTTTCCCGCCCATGTATGATTTCAGAACATCGGGCACCCTCACTCTACCGTCTTCCAGCTGATTCTGCTCCATTATGGCTACCAAAGCCCTGCTTGTTGCCACAGCAGTCGAATTTAGGGTATGCACAGAATCATTCCCCTCCTTCGTCCTAAACCTCATCCTTAGCCTGTTAGCTTGATAGTCAGTACAATTAGAACACGAAACAACCTCTTTGTACGAACCGACGCCGGGCAACCAAGCCTCCAGATCATATTTCCTTGCCGCAACAGTCCCCATATCGCCTGTGCAGATATTTACTACCCTGTAATGCAAACCAAGGCTGTCCCAGAGATCCACAGCATTCTGTAGTAACTCCTCATGATGTCCCCATGACTCATCTGGGTGGCATATTACTATCTGCTCGATCTTCGTGAATTGATGAACTCTCCAAATCCCTCTGTCCGAGAGTCCGTGAGCCCCTACTTCTCTTCGGAAACACGGAGAAACTCCTACCATCTTGACAGGGAGCTCATTCGGCTCAATCACCTCATCCATCCTCATTGCCGTCAATGGATGTTCGCTGGTCGCAATGAGGTAGTAGTGGTCCGGCTCGATACCGTACATTACCGTCTCAAAGTCCGATAAATCTGTAACTCCCTCATAGGCCTGTCTGTTCATCATAAGAGGGGGTTGTACCAAGGTGTATCCCCTATCCATTAAGAAATCGGCAGAATACTGCTGAAGTGCCATTTCCATTCGAGCCAAATCCCCTTGCATGAAGTAGAATCTGCTGCCTGTTATTTTTGCTCCCCGTGCCTGATCAACCCATCCATTCATTTCAATCAGCTGATTATGATTTCTGGCATCGAAGCCAAGCTCAGACTTGTTCCCGTGTAGGCTATGCAGTGTATTCTTCTGGTCGTCCTCGCCAATTGGCACATCAGGGTGCAAAATATTTGGCACCTTCATTCTAAGACTATCTCTCTGTTTAAGGCACTCATCGGCAATCAAGCTGAGTTCGGCAATCCTATCCCCTAAATTTGAGACCTCCAAGAGAATCTCTTCGGCTTTGGAGGAATCTCCTGATTTTTTTGCCTCTGCGATTCCTTTAGCGGCGAGATTCCTCTTTCTCCTTATCTGGTCGGCATCATACTGCGCCTTACGCCATTCCTCATCCAGCCTGATTATCTCATCTATCGGATCATGGGGGATCCCCCTCCTGTCGTGATCCGCTCTGATCTGATCCGCATTTTCACGGAACATGGCAATGTCCAGCACTATTATCGCCTCATGGACACCACTATTGACTTTCAAGGAATCGGGAAAAATCATCAGAAGAACGTTATGTCTTGCCAAAGATCTCCTATCCCGAGAGCGAAGTACCCAGATACAAGATACCCAAGTATGGAGCCCCCATTCAATAGCGGAAGTCCAGCCTGAGGCTTGCCCATTGCCACTTGCGTCATAAGTGCGAAGTATCCGAGTAGGCCACCAATCAATGTACCAAGGCCCACAATCAGAGGGTCTGAGTACATCACTCCAAAGGCGCTGAAGTAGGTGATTTCGGCACCCGTCTGAGGTAGGAATGATACTGATGATATTACTAGCATTCCCGGGAATATGACATCTCCTAGTCCCATGAATAACGCATCTCTGCCCCCTTTTTTCACCTTTGAACTCTCCAGATGGGGGACAGGGTCCTCCCAGTCCATCTTTCCCGTTCCATCTCTGACGTCGCTCATGACACTATCCTCCTCCTCTATGAACGAGTAATTAGCACTCTTCGGGGCGACGAGAAGAACGGGAAGCTTCAATCCGATCATAGTGTCAGCCAACTCAAGCATGTGCTTGCTACCATTAACTGCCCAGTAGTCGTAGATTGCCGCGACGATCATGAACCCGATTATCAGCACAGGAACGAAGGAAACTCCGATTAGGGTGACAACGCCAGCTCCAACAAGAATACCAACTCCATTTACCACATACCATTCTGGGAATGTGTATAGTAAGTACATTAGCCCAATACTCGAGAATAAAGAAAGTCCGACCACTGCTAACATGGTGTCTAAATCTGCCAACCATAAAGTCAGAGCGATATACGGCTGTAGGGCATAGAATAGACTCATAGAGAGGGCGAAATAAACGATTAATTTGATGAAAAGATCCATATTTCTTCTTGCCAGCCAAATTATTGCTACGGTGAATATGCCAATCATAGCTAGCTCAAGAGCAACATAAGCGCCCTTAGAAGCACCCTCCTCTCCGAAGGCTCTTGCCTCTGGGATGTTGTATATCGGTTGGATACTTAAGCCAATCAAAATTGTAGACACGAACATGGTAGCCATACCCACCATAGAAGCCCATTGCTCTCTCATCGCGGCCAGCACGGCGCCTCCGCCCCCTTCACTCATGCTTCCACGAACTTCAAGGGCCATATCACCTTGACCCGCACGCGCCTACAACCGAACTGCGCAGGAAGACCCCCATGTCCAGCCGTTCTTGGTTCGAAGAAAGGGCCATTATGGGAATTAAGCTGGGCTTGGAAAACTGTGAAGAAATCCTGTCAAGGCTGGGTAACCCCCAGTTCTCATTTCCATCCATACATGTAGCCGGAACCAATGGAAAAGGGTCCCTCTGTGCACAGTTATCCGCAACATCCTCTGCAAACGGAGTAAAGACAGGTTTATTCACATCTCCACATCTTGTTATGGTTGAAGAGAGGATAAGGATTGACGGTGTTCCTATTGAATCACATCAATTTGATGAAGCATTAAGGAAAGTAATGGTGGCATCAGCCGAGGATCCCCCAATATCCCCGACCTTTTTTGAGACAACATTTCTTGTTGCAATGGTAATATTCAGAGATTTTGGCGTGGAGAGGGCGATTATTGAGACAGGTATGGGAGGGAGAATGGATGCGACAAAGCTCGTTGAGGCTGATATGTCCATCCTCACAACTGTCTCGTTTGATCATTCTGAATATCTTGGCGATACAATTGCTGCAATAGCGAGAGAGAAAATAGCGATTCACAGGCCCGGTAATCCATTTATCGCCATTAAGCCCGATGAATTAGAACTCCAAAGACTGATAGAAGACAA
>CETK01024665.1_pt1 | contig 36333 bp, 30 predicted proteins | sample 361431 | NCBI WGS metagenome assembly CETK01 (sample SAMEA2622452, study PRJEB7988) | marine metagenome | biome: marine biome (ENVO:00000447); feature: surface water layer (ENVO:00002042); material: "saline water (ENVO:00002010), including plankton (ENVO:xxxxxxxx)" | depth 5 m | reverse complement strand
CATAATTAAAATCTAGTGCGCTAATGGAACCATGTGGTTGGTGTCAGAGAGTATTCAGCCAAGGACCGCTCGTCCCTAACATTGTCACTTGTAATCATCATCCTAATTTCATCGATAATCCTAGTAGTCGCCTTGAGCGGTAAAGATGATCTGACTCTGAGATCAATCTCCACTTCTGGACTCATACCTACCCAATACTTGGCATTGTTCAGAACAGTGGCATCTGTAGTGTGCTTCATGACCATTGCAGTAATCGCCTTGGATCCGAAGGGCCTGACGTACAATGTTCTGGACTACGAAACGAAGGCATATGGCCCGCAAAAAATAACCGGCACCACAAGGCTTTCTGCATTCACTATGTGGAGCTTCACCCTGATGGGGGTGTATTTCGCAACTTCCTCGATTTCATCATGGTCGGAATACTTTGGTTGGCAAGTCGCCCATAATCTGAATTGGTTGTTTCCCGCTTTACTTTCTTCCAGCATCGCCTCCGCACTACTGGTCAGTGGAACAGTAACATTTCTATTGATTCCAGAGGCAAATCTCAGAGGGGATAATATCCGGCATTACTTCAAATGGGACAGTCAGCTGATGCATAACGGAAACATTTTTCTCATATTCACCGAAACTACCCTATCGGAATACGATCTTGAAATAGAACACGTCCTCTACCCCATAGTATTTGGTTGCCTTTACGTCCTATTCTCGGCATACAATGCTCGAAAATCGGGTATTTATTTCTATGATTTCCTAGACCCGAGATTGAGTGGCTCGCATATCATTCACGTGGTACTCCTTACAGTGATGTCTTGCATGTTCTTCCTCGTAATTATTTTGCAGGAGATTAGGTCTTTCAGTCAAATTGGCTATCTGGTGGTCACTTTGGCAATATGCTATCTTATCACAACGTTCAACAATCCCTCAGAGAAGCGAAACCAAATCGGCCAATGACTCCGATGGATTCAGCGACTTAGTCACTCCACTGGCCAACAATACGCCTCCAGCGCCTAAATCCATCGCGGTTGAAACATCCATTCCCGTTTTGACTCCCGCACCACACAATACTCGAACATTTTCATTGGTATCAATAACTGCTGAAACCGTTCCTGAGACTATCTCCGGATCTGCTGATGTCACGGAAATGTCCCCTCCGATTAGCTCTGGCGGTTCTACTGCGACGTAGTCAGGTACGAGGGCTGCAAGGGCTCTGGCCTCATCTACATCCGCGGCACATGCACATACCTCAAATCCCTCTGGGACTTGATCCAGTAACATGGCTACGTTCTCCAGGCTTACTTTGTGTTCAGCGTGATTAATCAGAGTCCCACTAGCGCCCCTAGTCAAAGCAGTATCTGGATGTAACCAACCGGTATTTGAGCCGAAGGTTATCGGGTCAAGATGTTGGCACCAGACTTCCAGATTGGGTGCCGCCTTCACTACAGATGATAGGTCAAGCGCAGAAACTGCGGCAACCAGTCTGGCATCGGTATCGACTGATTCCATTGCGCGCGCAAGGACCTCTGCCGAATGCCCTTGAGCCCCTTGGTATGTCTTGAAGTTGACAATAATGAGGGGCCTATTCATGATTGCGCGATAACAGCTCAAGATTTGAACTATCCCCGCTTCAGCTCCCTCAAATGTCCTTGAAGTCCGTAATTCACATGGTGCGAGATAGTTTCAATTGGCTATAACTTCCCCGAACACCGCTGAGTTGGGAGGGACTACAACCCCTTCTCCGATAATACAAGAGTCGAGGTCAGAGCCCTCTCCAATTATGGCTCCCTCGAGAATCACCGAGTTTCGGAGTGACGCATGTTTCGATATGACTGCCTCTCTTCCTATCGAACAATTCTCGACTGATCCCTTACAAACTGAATCGGTTCCAAACCATGATCCCTGAATTCTGTTTCCACTTTCGAATCTACCATTCTCGATGCAAATTTTCGAAGCCTCAATGAATGATTCAGGAGTTCCAGCATCAACGAAATATCCTTCAAATGGCAAGCCAGCCATCATTCCAGACTCAGCGATTCTAGGGAATATCTCTCTTTCCATACTGAACTTGCCGGATGGAAGAGACTTCAGGACATCCCTATTCAAAATGGAGCATCCGGCGTTGATAAGATTAGAAAACTCAGTCCCCTTAGCAGGTTTTTCTTGGAATCTCCTTATCATACCTGTGTCGTCAAGTTCGCATACTCCGAACCTACTGGGGTCCTCAACCTCCCAAAGAGAAAGTGTCGCACTCGCCCCTGTCTTGATATGGTGCTCAATCAGAGCTTTTACGTCCACGCTTGATATCAAATCACCATTCAGGATGATGACTGGTCCTTCTCCACTGAGCTTGGGGGTAGCATATGCAACTGCCCCCCCAGTTCCCAGTGGCTCGGACTCGATGGAGAGTGATATTTCGTACGGCGACACCCCTGACTCAGAGAATTCTACTATTTCCTCGACGCCGTATCCTGCCGCCACCACCACTCTGTCGACTAAATCCTCTGGAACAGATTCAACAACCCTCTCCAAAAGTGTCTTGTCAAGAATAGGCAGTAATGGCTTTGCTCTGCCTTCCGTTAATGGGCGTAGTCTGGTGCCTAACCCGCCTGCCAGTACCAGTACATCCATGCCCTTGGGGAATGGTGAAACTGTTTGAGAGCTTCGTGTCCCTGTCCAAGTTCCGCCAGCGCATCCTTCAAAGACGGGGTGCGAGTGGCAGGGTTGTAATATGAACATCCACGAGTACCAAGCTAAGGAAATATTTCGTGAATTCGGAGTCAATGTACTCAATGGAATCCACTGTGAAAGTGTAGAAGATGCCCTTGATGCTTACGACTCACTGGGCTCTGAAGTAGTGGCCGTCAAGAGTCAGATTCATGCGGGTGGACGAGGTAAGGGCATACTGTATGATTCTGAATCTGGAGAGGAAGTAATGAAGGGGGGTGTGAAAATAGCCTTCTCAAAGAGCGATGTCGAGGAGTTCTCGAGAAATATATGCGGTAACAGGCTGGTGACCAAACAAACCGGGGATGCCGGAAAAATAGTTACCAACATGTATGTTGAATCTGGTTGTGACATCGACCATGAATTCTATCTGGCTATCCTAGTGGATAGAGATCGTAAATCAGTGCTCGTTATGGCATCTACTGAGGGAGGAGTAGACATTGAAGAAGTTGCAGAGAAAACCCCTGAGGCCATCCACAAAATCTGGGCAAATCCCAGCAGTGGACTGGACTTGGATGATTGCGCCTCTCTCTCAGAATCTCTGGGGTTGACCGGTAACTCGGAGAAGGAGTTGATTCAGATGTTGAAATCCCTTTATACCATGTTTATCGAAAAAGACTGTTCCATGATAGAAATAAACCCCCTGGTAAGGACGAAGTATGGTTCTATGATTGCATTGGACGCAAAGGTTTCTCTGGATGAGAATGCTCACTTTAGGCATCCCTGGAGGGATAATTTGCGAGATCTGTCCGAGGAGGAAGACGTCGAAATCAGGGCTAACGAACTCGGCCTATCCTACGTCAAGTTGGATGGCAACATAGGGTGTTTGGTCAACGGAGCGGGGCTAGCGATGGCATCAATGGATGTCATCAAGTTGTACGGGGGAGAGCCCGCAAACTTCCTGGACATAGGAGGCGGTGCAACGCGCGAGTCGATAACTGCGGCCTTCCAAATCATACTCGAGGATGAAAATGTTGAGGGGATTTTGGTGAATATTTTCGGAGGAATAATTCGTTGCGACATGGTGGCAAGAAGCGTCATTGAGGCATCCAAAGAGATTGGTTTGGACGTTCCTTTAGTAGTGCGTTTCTCGGGTACCAACCATGAACAGGGGAAGGCGATTCTTGATGGAAGCGATATATCCATCCACACTGTCAGTTCCCTATCCGAGGGAGCTAGGAAGATTGTAGCATGTATAGGGGGCGATAACTGATGGCCATCTGGATTGACGAGAATAGTAAGGTCTTGATCCAAGGAATTACGGGAAAACAGGGGACATTTCATGGGACTAGAATGATTCGTTACCAGACCAATGTGGTAGGGGGAGTTACCCCAGGAAAGGGCGGGCAGAAAATCAATCTAGAAGGAAGTGAGATTCCAGTCTTCGACAGTATGAGGGAAGCTGTTTCTCAGACCGGAGCTGATGTAAGTGCGATCTATGTACCCGCACGGTTTGCAGCAGGAGCGATTCATGAGGCAGCGGAAGCATTCAACGAAAATGGCGGCGGCCTAATCGTCTGCATTACAGAGGGGATACCGACACTGGATATGATCAAGGCGGTTGATAAGGTGAGCCAGTACGAAGACGTGAGGCTGATAGGGCCTAACTGCCCTGGCATTATCTCTCCAGGGATTGAGGGTGGTTGCAAGGTTGGAATTATGCCTGCATTCATACACAAGAGGGGAAGGATTGGTATCGTATCTAAGTCTGGAACACTCACCTACGAGGCAGTGGCCCAAACAATGAGTGTGGACGAAGGACAGACCACATGCGTTGGAATCGGAGGGGATCCTGTCAGTGGGACCGGTTTCATCGATTGTCTAGAGGCATTCGAGAATGATCCTGAAACTGTTGCAGTGGTAATGATAGGAGAGATTGGAGGGTCCGCAGAAGAAGATGCAGCAGAGTGGGTATCTCATAATATGAGCAAGCCAGTCATAGGTTTTGTAGCTGGGTCGACTGCCCCTCCTGGCAAAAGGATGGGGCATGCAGGAGCGATAATATCAGGTGGCAAGGGAACCGCATCTGAAAAGTTCGCTGCATTTGAAAAGGCTGGCATCTATGTTGCCAGGGATCCGTCTGAGATAGGGGGGGTCCTAGTGGAGGCTCTGAAAGATGCTGGTTTGCGAGAGTCTTAGGGGTATGGCCTCCACGCACAAGCGGGAGTGAGGCATGACGACCTTAGATTCATTCAATGACCGACTTCTTGAGGGAACGTCAAGATCGTTCTACATCACCTTGAAGAGACTTCCAAGATCTGTAAAGGGGCAAATAGGCTTATTGTACCTTCTGGCGAGAATTTCTGATACTATTGCTGACTCTTCTAAGGGGGAGAAAGAATATCTGCTCAGCCTTCTGAGTGATTACAATGAGAGGGCACAAGGGAGGTCTCGCAGATTGCCAGATTTTACTGAATTATCAGAATTCCAAGAGAATCCAGCTGAGGCATCATTGCTAATTGGCGCCTATGGCCCTATCGGACTTCTCGACAAGTCCTCAGAGATAGACAAGGAACTTATCAGAAGATGCCTAGGAATTATCATCAGCGGTCAGGAGCTAGATTTAATGAGATTTTCTGGTAAAGAAAATGAGGCGATATCGTCTCTAGAAAACTACGATGAAATGGATGATTATGCATACAGGGTAGCTGGAAGCGTAGGTGAATTTTGGACTGAGATTTGCTTGAGGCACGCGTTCAGAGTGGGAGATCGAGAGAAGGAGGAAATGATGGAGGCCGGAGTGAGGTTTGGCAAGGCTCTGCAGATGATTAACATCCTGAGGGACATACCTGAAGATTTAGGCATGGGCCGGTGCTACATACCCTCTGACGATCTGAATAATGCAGGCCTAACCCCGGAGGATTTACTTGAGAAGGCAAATATGGACTCTTTCAGGCCTCTAATGGATATCTACATCCAAAGAGCGGAGGAACACCTCATGGAGGCAGTCAAATACATACAGATGCTACCTCATAGACAATACAGGTTAAGAGGAGCCTGTATGATACCGGTTATCATAGGAAAACGAACTCTGGAGCTTCTCAAAACAGAAAACGTCCTTGATGAGGAAAAAAGAATTAAGATTACCAGAAAAGAAATTAGAGGAATAATCCGTAAAGTCTTGATCGGCATCCCCTCAAAGAGGATGTCGAATTCACTGCTTTATTGATTCCGTCCACAAATGATTGCTTGCGAATTGAAAAGCACGGACACAAACCAGGGAGAGGTTCAATAGGACCACTTTGTCGCTTCAGTAAACACATGTCAGTTCCTGGTGAAGCGGAGGAGTCCCTGACGGTGGACTTCGTTTCAGATAGGAGCGTTTCACTCATCGAGCCCGATATCGAGGCCAAGGGGATTGACAGAGTAAGAGAAACCGTCGGAATGACGAGGGAGGCCGTGCGCGCGATTAGTATCACAGCCTTGGAAGCAGTAAGGGAAGGGGCGTTGTTCATGGGCGTTATTGGAACAAGAGGTGAATTGGTAAATCCATTCGCACACATTGATGCCCCAATATGGTCAGAGAACGAGGTGCCAGAAAGTATTGTGGAAACGGCATACGATTATTGTGAAGAGTTGACAAGAAGGGAAGCTGGTAACTTCTATCACTCATTTAAATATCTCCCAGATTTGCAGAGAAGGGCCATTTGCGCCTACTATGCCTTCTGCAGGAGAGCTGATGACATAGCAGACGGAGACTATGTTGACTACTTCCCCGGAGGATCCTCAGATGACCCTGAGTCAGTTGACTACAGAGTAAATATCGAACGTCTCAGTAGTGGTGACCCGGTAGTTGATAGGACCTCTTACAACGAGAAAATGTCGCAACTTTTCTACTACAGGAAAAAGCTCTCTACAGCCTACGAGGATGTGACTTCCACAGATCCAATTTTCATAGCTCTGAAGGATACCGTCAGGAAATTTGGCATTCAGCGTCAGGAGCTCGATGATATGATCAGTGGAATGGAAGATGATTTTCACAGGAATCGATATGAGACCTTCGAGGATTTATACGCGTATTGTTACAGAGTAGCCTCAACTGTAGGACTGGTGTGCATTGAAATTTATGGCTATGATGACCCAATGGCAGTTGAATACGCCGAGGCATGGGGCATTTACATGCAGCTCACAAATATTCTTCGGGATGTTGCTGAAGACGCTGCAAGAAATCGAATTTATTTACCAACAGAGGATTTAGCCAGATTTGGCATAACGCCTGAAGACGTCCTCGAGGGCTCGAAGGTGATTACTCACCCCGGCTGGAAGCCTTTTGTCGAGGATTTCATAGAGCAGGCTGAGAGATATCGCGAGAGGGCGTTCAAACTCCTCCCGATGCTGGATAAAGCATCAAGGTATTCCCCAGCTGCAATGGCAAAATTCTACGAATCTATCATGGCTAAAATAAGGAAAAAGGGAGGGGATGTATTCACCGAGAGGGTTCAGCTGTCAAAGTCTGAGAAAATAGCCCTAGCCGGTTACGTCTACGCACGCTACAGATTCCTGGCTATCTAGGAATGAGTCGCTGAGGCCCGGTAAATCCAAAGAAGTATTGAGTGGGTGACGAGGGGGAGTATCATGAGGGTAGCGGTTCTGGTTGAGGACAGATGCAAGCCCAATAGCAACGCATACGCATACATGAAGAAATACTCAGCGCTATGTGAGCGGGAATGCATACAATTTGATGGAGACAAGTGCAAGATTCTGGAGTCAGCATGTCCGGTGTGCTTCAATCGCGCTAGGCATTGTCCTGACGACGCGGTGATTGTGATAAATCTCCCCGAGGAGCTTGATTCAGAGATGACGCATTGCTACGGTGAGAATAGCTTCAGACTGTTCAGACTACCAGCACCCAGGCAGGAGCAGGTTGTTGGGATATTAGGGCCAAACGGAATGGGAAAATCCACTGCGGTTAATCTTCTATCTGGGAGCATCAAACCTAATCTAGGGGATTGGCGTAATGGCTCACCAGATTGGGATGAGGTGATACAGGCCTTCCCTCGGGGCGAGCTGAGAGATTATCTTTCGCTATTGTCCAAGGAAGGAGTTACAATCGCTGTGAAACCTCAATACATCGATAGGCTACCAAGAATTTTCGAGGGGGAGGTAAGAGAACTATTGGAAAGGGTTGATGATAAGGGGGAAATAACAAAATTTTCGAAATCGCTGGGGATCGAACATATCCTAACGAGAAAGTTAGGCTCTCTATCAGGTGGAGAGCTACAAAGAGTCGCTCTCTGCGCAACACTTCTCAAAGAAGCGGATGTTTATTTCTTTGACGAGCCATCCTCGTATTTGGACATCTACGAAAGAATGAGGATGGTGAAAATCATTCAAGACCTGTCTTCTGAAGGAAAAAGAGTGCTAGTAGTTGAGCATGATCTCGCCATATTGGATGTTCTCTGTGATTTGCTTCATGTTGTTTATGGCGAGAGAGCAGGGTATGGGATTTTCACTCCTCCCAGGACCACAAGAACGGCTATCAACGCCTACCTCGATGGATACCTCCCAGAGGAAAATGTGAGGATAAGGGACAAACCGATAAAATTTCTTAGGGGGAGAACTAGGGGTGAAGACATCGGACTTCCGATTCTCAAGTGGGGAGACATGGAGAAGAAAATGGGAGATTTTCATCTCACGACTGGACAAGGTCAGGTCAGGTCAGCAGAGGTAATAGGAGTCGTCGGACCAAATGCAACGGGGAAGACAACGATGGTGAAAATGATCGCTGGAGAACTGGAGCCGGATCAGGGATGGTGTACAATGGAGGCTTCTGTTTCCTACAAGCCTCAACACGTTACAGGTGATTTCGAGGGCACAGTACAGCTTTGGCTTGATGTCGAAATAGGTACAAAATGGAGATCCGGTGAGTTTCACACTCAGGTAATTAGGCCCCTCCAAATAGACAAAATGCTTGATTTGGAGGCATCAAGACTATCAGGAGGAGAGTTACAAGCAGTAAGCATAGCAATCTGTCTGGGCAGGGATGCTGACCTATACCTTCTCGATGAGCCGAGTGCTCATTTGGATGCCAATGCCAGAATGGAGGCGGCCAAAGCGATTAGGAGAACCATGGAGAGCAATGAGAAAGCTGCCATGGTGATAGATCATGATATTTACTTCGTTGACATTGTCAGCGACTCATTATTGGTTTTCGAAGGGACTGGTGGAAAGAAAGGTCATGCTGTTGGGCCCCTCAGTCTAAGAAAGGGCATGAACAGATTCTTATCAGGGGTGGAGGTCACATTTAGGAGGGACCATGAATCTAAACGGCCACGTATCAACAAACCCGGAAGTGTCAAGGATAGAGAACAAAAAACGGCTGGGGAGTACTTCTACTCTGGCTAGTTTTCCATTGGATTATTGAAGGGGCAAGGAGGGAGAGACTCGTGGATGAAGAGGAGCAGGTTGACGCGAGCGACATTGAAGTCATTGAAAATGACCGTTTAGAAGAGCTTGAGCATAAGATTTCTAGCCTAGAAAAAGAATTGCAATATCAGACTGCTGACATGGCCAATCTGAGGCAGAAATCCGCCAAAGAAAGATCTGAGGCCATTAGATACGGATCTTCTTCTCTCGCTAGAAAAATCCTTCCACTCCTTAGTGGAATGGAGAAGGCAATTAGCCAGAAAGATGGACCAGATGGAGATGGTTTTATTGAAGGGACAAAAAACACTATCCGTGGTTTAAGAACGGCATTGGAATCTGAGGGAGTTATTCACATTGAGGCTATTGGAAATAAGTTTGATCCAACTAAAATGGAGGCAATAGCTATGCTTCCTGCTCCAGTTGGAGTGGAACCGGGATGCGTTATGGAAGTCATTGAAGAGGGGTACATGCTTCACGAAAGGGTCCTCATTGCTTCTAAGGTAATAGTAGCCGATATGGCCGAGGAATGATGATATATGTCCTGCATCCATGATGGCGTATGATTGAGAGTGTGAGGCAACTTACGGCCATCCTTCTGATTTCCAGCATGATTCTTTCGGGATGCTCTGGAGAAACCGACGAGTCGTCGGACATAGCTGGTTGTATGGACGAAAGAGCCGAAAATTACGATAAAAATGCGACCGCGGAGGGACCCTGTGTTTACGCAGATTCTGACGGTGATGGGATATTTGACATAAATGAGGTCTTGGGTTGTACCGACAACGCAGCTAACAACTTCATGGCTGAAGCTACCGATGATGATGGGAGCTGTGATTACTGGGTCCCAAAGTATACCGAAACGTGGACGAAACATGATCCAGAAGATGAGGATTGTATGTGCTCTGACGGATCTGAATACTCGTTTTATTCACGTGACGGAGACTCTGATGTGGCGGTCTTGTTCTTCAATGGAGGAGGAGCGTGCTGGAATGATTTTACCTGTACTGTAGAAAATTCGTCTAGTACTGGGGCTTACTGGCAGAATCCCACAGGATGGGGCGGGATACTTGACTTGGACAATAGGGATAATCCACTGATAGATTCTACAATGGTGTTCGTGCCATATTGTACAGGAGACGTCCATATGGGAAATGCTACTTTGACTTACGGGGATAATGTGATGCATCACAGGGGATACCCAAACGCTATGAGCGCTTTTGATTACTTTGTTTCCAGTTATCCGAATGCTAGTACATACTACGTTTTAGGGTCAAGCGGAGGAGCTATTGCCGCTGGTTTCTACGCAGGGAGCCTCGCCGAAGCCCTGCCAGACGCCAATATCTTTGTTTTCCATGACAGTACGGGGGGTGTCACCAGCACTGGAACTACCGACCTTTACCCTGCATGGGGATTGAATAACACCTCCTTCACGTGGCTCGACGGCCTTACCTATAACGGGTCATCACTGGACTGGAATGATATGACCAGTGCCCATCTGGACATATTCCTGAATATTTACAATCCGGATATAACATATGGAAGGTTTGACAGCGCTCAGGATGAGACAATGAAATACTTCAATGGGTTACTCAACAACCCTCCAGAAGATTACAACTGGAGGTTGAGGAACTCTGAATTACACATAGAAAGCGAAGGTGTTGAAATGTCCGGTTGGATAGAATCCGGGGATAATCATGGGATTTTATTTTCCAGTTGGTTCTACCAACTTGAGGACGAGTCTATTTCATTCTCCGAGTGGTTCGGTTCGTGGCTGTCTGGAGAGATGCCTGAAGATGTGTGGTGTTCTGACTGTTAGAGAAATTACTTTAGATTGGAATTATGGTGAGAAAAATGGATATTAGATTGAGGAAGATGTTAGCTTTGATTATGGTCTCAACAATGTTACTCGCAGGCTGTTTAGGCGGAACAACCAGCAATCACGGAAGTGAGATTACTGATGAATTACAGGGACCGACTGATCCGCCAGACAACGACACTGATTCTTCGGAAAATGGAATCATCAAAATTGAAGGCAGTAATTTCTGCGACGATACCAATCATATCCACTGCATGCTTCCATTTCCTTCGGGGGCATTTTTGGATGTTGACGAAACCCAGGATACCGGATACAGGCTGAGTATTGATGGGGAGGCGATACCAGATACTCGATCATCAGTGAGTGACAATATGGTGATATTGGACAGACTGGATGGCTTCAGCCCCTCAACGCAAATCTTTACTGCCTTTGATGAAGTTCCAAATATCGAGGGAATGGCAACTCAGTTTGATATCGGGATATCAACGATGAATGGGCATAACAGTATACTTCTCAACATGGAGACAGGAGAGAAAGTACATCACTGGATAGAGTTGGACGCACGCGCGCAGGATGATGAGGAAACCCTGCTTTTCTTGAGGACAATTGAGGGTTTGAATCACAACACCAAGTATGCAGTAGGATTCAGGAATCTTGTGAATGAGGAGGGTGTTCCAATTACCTCATCAGATGGGTTCAGAGCACTCAGAGACGGCAATGGGACGGACTCTGATGGTATTGAGGCTCAGAGAGAGGCTTACGAGGAGGTTTTCGAAAAGCTCGATGCTGGTGGATTCGAGAGAGGCAATCTACAATCAGCATGGTGGTTCCACACAGCCTCAACTGAGTCTATACTTCAAGATATTCTGATCATGCGAGATGATGCTGAGCAAAGACTTGGAGAAGGCGGAATTGGCTGTCAGATTACAGATATTGAGGAGAACTTCGGGAATGATAACACATCTCTGAGGCTAATCAGAGGGACTGTCACAACTCCCCATTACATGGAGAATGAATTTGCTAGGTCGCCCTTGATGAGGGGAGTCACCGGTGACCCTGAATTCGTCCAAAACAGAGAGATAGACTTCACAATGTTGATTCCAAAATCACTGGCAGAAGATAATACATCTGGCCCTTTGACAGTTTTCGGTCATGGGCTTTTTGGTGACGGGGATTCGTATGCTATGAATGCAAGATCGATTGCTAATGAGTACCAGACTGTTGTGATTGCTACTGACTTCAAGGGTTGGAGCTCAGATGGGGACTTGGACGCTATGACTTTCGCTCTTATGGATCTAAAAGAGTTCCAATACCAGCAAGAAAGACAGATGCAAGCTGTAGTGAATCATATCTCAATGGTCAGAACCATAACAGGAGTCTGCTCTGATACCGAACACTTCAAGCACAACGGTACGGACATGATTGATATTGAAACCGTGAACTACATCGGGATATCACTCGGGGGGCTCAGAGGGCCCTCGCTACTTGCATTTGTACCCGAGCTCGAGTGGGGTGTCCTTTGGGTTGGGGGAACCTCATTCACTCATCAGGTGGAGAGGTCAACTCACTACGGATCCGATGAGTATCCTGGGCAATTCTTCGAGCTTCTTTCGAGTGAGGTTTCGCTTCCATCTAGATTGGACCGTGCAGTTTCCATAGCCCTGCTTCAATCCATATGGGATTCTACGGACGGCGAAACATACCTTCCTTTCAGGGAGACTGGCTATGGCGACATGCTAAAGCCGTTTGATATGTTCTACCTTACCTCTATGATGGATGCACAGGTTACAACACTTTCAGCTGACAGAGCTGTTAGAACTGGGAATGTCCCTGTGGTAAATGGTTCTGCGTATCACCCATTTGGAGTTGAGGTAGTTGACGGTCCAATCAATGGCTCTTCAGCGGCTTACTTCGATGGGGATTTCCCATTACTTCCTACGGGGAACACCAATGGCCCTATGTGGCATCATTCCCTAGCTCACAATCTGGTTTTGGAGGTTCCCGAGGCCAAGATGATGGCTTACGGATATCTGATATCCGGAATACTGGTCGACTACTGTGACCCCAAGTGCACATTCGAGGGCGATTGGTGATCACCCTACTGGCTCCCCGCCCTCTCCTAGGAATGCGAGCCTCCTGAGATACCCATTGTCAATCATCAGCTCCAGTACGGATTGAGGCATAGTTGGACAAAGGACCTCCATGACAGCATTAGGGTCGTCGATGGTAGACATCATCCTAGCGGTTTCACGGACCCTCCATCCCTCGAATCTATTCCTGTCTTTCATCGGAATCTCGATAACCTCCCACCCAGATTCCCTGTACAAGTTCAGTGAAGATGGGTCACTGGAAAGAAAAAACCCTGACTCTCCATGATACAATTCGGCGTGAGAAACCCAGTTGGGAGGATCGTCAATGTCTGGAATTGGGACAATTAATGGCGAGTCTTGAATCCCTGAAGACTCGACCCAGCTACTAATCATCTCAGAGCGTTCGTAATGGGTCCATGGGTTTCTCAGGCTCTCTGGCCTGTTAGAAGATCCTATGGCCACAATAAGAGACGCATTTGGCATATTCTTCAATCTCCAGTCGTTTGCAAACTCTATCATGTATGCATGTCCCCTGTGAAAAGGTTGGAATCTACCAAGAACGACAACAGAAGGGGAAGGGGGGCTCTCCGGGGGAATGGGAGACATGGTAAGTTCTGTCATTTGTTCACCCAATGATGTCCTCTAACCTAATATCCCCAAGGTGCCAAGACCTAGCCTCTAGATATTCCCTGCCCAAGAGTATGGAATACCCCTCTAGTCTTGATTTCTCTATTATGTCAAACAGCCCTCCAGAAATAACCTGATGAGACTCCATTGTCGGAAGAATACGCGGGTCAGATGATGGATCCATGGTCTCTCCGAGGGACTCTCTTCTGGACATCCAGTCAATAACCACGCCCTCTACAAAGGACGACCTATCCGAGGATGATATCGCTGAGGAAAACTCTTTCCAAATGCTTGGAGTCAAGAATGACTCGGTGCTATTGACATTATGATCTAGACTCGGTTCCACATAGAGGAATAATCTTGCATCCCAACACCTCCATTCCGCTGCAGACGCCCAATGACACATAAGTAATAATAATTCTAGCTTGCTATCAGTCTCGATGTTTTGTTCTTTGAGAGAATTGTTGGGTTCTATTTGCTTATTTTCATCGATCCACTCCAGAATTTCTCCTTCTAAATCTACATCGAACTGCCTTGAGGAAGAAACTGGGTCTGGCCTGATGGACCTGAGTCCTCTTGATTCCATGCCCTCAATCATTGATCCAACAGGCATACTCATGATTATATCCAGAGATTTTGGATCAATCAGAGAGAGTATAACGTCGGGCATATGTATCTTCAAGGCTACCAGTCGGCAATGTGGCATGAACCCTCGCTCGCACCACTATGGATGATTTCCTCCACCGAATTCAATAAGTTGGTCCTCGCGTACAACGAATAATAGTTGGAGGGAGGGAGCTTGGCAACCATTGAAGAGCAGATTAAGTCCTTGGAGGAGGAGATATCCAAGACCAAGTATAACAAGGCTACTCAGGGCCATATTGGTAGGCTCAAGGCCAAAATAGCCGCGCTGAAGGAGAAGAAGGAGAAGGCCGTAGCCCACGCAAAGAAGAGCGGTTCAAGTGCGGGTTTCGAGGTCAAGAAATCTGGAGATGCATCTGTATCCCTTGTTGGATTCCCAAGCGTTGGTAAATCCAGTCTGATATCGCAACTTACTGGAGCGGAATCTGAGGCTGGGGCATTCGCATTTACAACACTGACCTGTATCCCAGGTGTCTTAGATCACAGAGGTGCTAAGATTCAGATTCTCGATCTTCCGGGACTGATAAAAGGGGCCTCCGAGGGAAAGGGCAGGGGGAGGGAAATCCTGAATGTAATCAGGGGTTCTGACATGGTCCTTTACGTGGTCGACCCATTCCAAGAGTCTCATTTTGATATTCTTGACAAGGAGCTTTGGATGGCCGGGATGAGGCTAAATCAACCTGAACCTCAAGTTTTCATCACCAGGACCAAGAGAGGGGGAATAGTTGTAAGGTCCACAGTGGAACAGACCAATCTGTCAGAAGAGGAGATTCAAGGAATAATCAGAAGCTTTGGGATTGTTTCAGCAACAGTTACGTTGCGAACTAATGTGACTGATGACCATATCGTGGACACGCTGGCTGGAAACAGGATTTACAATAGAGCAGTGGTTGTTGTGAATAAAATCGACCTTGCCACAAATGAGGATCTCGAAAGGACCAGGAGAATGCTTCCCCCAGGATGGCCAGTACTGGAAGTATCGGCCAAAACGGGAGAGGGAATTGAGAATATGAAGGACTTCGTTTTCGATAATCTACACTTCATGTCAATATTTCTGAAACCTCAGGGCCAAGAGGCGGATATGGTCGAGCCATTGATTGTCAAGGATACATCAACTGTACGGGACGTTTGCGCTAAGTTACACAGAGATTTCATCAGGAAATTCAGATATGCCAGAGTTAAAGGCCCCAGTGCGAAATTCGATTGGCAGAGGGTGGGATTGGATCATCCTCTCTCGGATGGAGACGTCCTGACTATACTTCTAAGGAAGTCGTAGGCGATGTATTGACCTATGGGACCCTCTCGCAACATCATGGAATATGCCCCGGGGGACATGCTTCCTCGTGCTGAGCTACGTGGATTAATCCGGCATCTCAGGAGGAGGTTGTTTCTCCTAATTGTCATATTCTGCATCGGACTGGTAGGAGGATACCCCCTCTCCGGGAGAATAATAGAGGCCTTATTGGATTCGCCCTCCTACAAACCTGAGAACGTCTCGGTTGTCATACTCCATCCGATGGAGGCTGTTCTAATTAGGCTCAGAATAGGGGTGCAATTGGGAGCCCTTATGTCTGCATTATTTCTACTCGTGGATATTTCATGGAACGGAGGGAGGATTTTCTCCGAGGCGAAGAGAGTTAATTACACGACAAAGAGAGGTCTAACAGGGCTAGTTGCGGTTACTCTGACATCTGTACTTCTGGCTTTGACGGGAGCAATTTATTCACATGAGGTTTTAGTTCCCTTCCTCCTTGATTACCTCTCTGAGGACGCCGCTGCCGCGAATTTGAGCTCAACTTGGCAACTTAGGTCTTGGATGGGCTTCATCGGTGGCCTGTACTTCGCTTCAATCGTAGGATTTCAGGTCCCATTGTTCACGTGGATTCTGCTTCAAAATGGGGTCATCAGAGTTGACTCAATGAAACGTAACAGAGGGGTGATGTGGTTTATTGGAATGGCATTCGGAGCTTTCCTATCTCCTCCAGATCCTATCTCAATGTTCCTAGTGGCTGGTCCGGTTCTAATCTTAATGGAGTTTGTCTTGATTCTGCATGTTATGACTATTCGAGAGAAATCCCACGGTTTCTAGCATCTTCCGCCCTAGCATCCTCGCGTCCCTTTTCTATGTCAACATACCTCATTAGGAACACTCCTATCGCTATTAGGACAGCTATACTTAGGACTCCTACTCTGCTATCGAACATCAAAGTCATGGTCGCATACAGAAGCGGTCCGATAGCCGCCGCTACCTTCCCAAAGAAACCGAAGAAGCCGAAGAATTCTGTACTCCTAGTCTCAGGAATCATCTGTCCGAATATACTCCTGGAAAGACCTTGCGAGCCTCCAAATAGGGTGCCTATCATCATCCCTAGTATCATGAATTGATATCCGACCTCTATGCCCAAAGGCCCCCAAAGGTGTTTCCTTACTGTTTCAGGTATGACGTCCAATGCACCGTCACCGAGGTTTGTTGGATGATCTATACCCACGTTAGATGAGCCATCCAAAGGACCCCCTGACACACTGATGCTGAATCTGGAGTCTGAAATTGATGTTAGGATTGAGGATACATCATCCACCTCATCCACATCAAATACCAGCTTTTCGTCAGAGGAATCAGAGTAGCTCCACGAGTATGTACCAGTATTATCGTCGTACTCTACTGGAAGCGATTCGCTCCAGAGAGCGGCCCAAGCCTGTTCATCGAACTCCCCGTCCTCGAAATTCAATTTTTGCGCTATATTGCTAGCGTAGTAGTTTACATGTACCTGATACAACTGTGATTCGTCATTCCAATCATACATTACTTCAAATTCATCATGTGAGTCGAGTTCCAGTGGTGCAAAACCAAGAGTTGCGAAGCTCAGCACCAGCCATCCGACCAAAGACGCATTCAGAGCTTTCTTGGTTCCCCATGCATTAGCGAGATTTGTGAAAAGTAATGCACATGGCCATGCGACGAACTGAATCAAAACTATGGTGATCATTAGTTCGATTGTTGATACCCCTAGGACAACTGCGCCGAATATTGGCCCTATTGCCCATACTGTGTTAATCGCATCTATGAAGAAGAAGTATGCCAGCATATAGATGAATAGTGTTCTGAATTTATTGTACTCCTTAAGTGTCGTCCAGACTTGGGAGTAGGCTTCTCTGATGGTTGGAACTTGCTTATCATTCTCCATAGGGGGCTCGGGTACGTACTTGAACGTGATGAGCGCAAAACCGAACCACCATACTCCTGATGAGGCTAAGCAGAATCTGATGACAGCGTCTCCACCGATTCCGAGAACAAGTGCAAGATGTACAACAAGTAGAATGCCCCCTCCCAGATATCCATATGCGTAAGCCCTGTTTGAGATGCTATCCATTTCTTCATCCTTGCCAAGATGTGGCAATAGTGCATTGTAGAAAACACCAGCAGCATTCAGACCGACGTTTGCAATGAAGTAGAAAATTAGGAGCCAAATCCATTCATTCCCAGAACCTGCAAGAAAGTCAAATCCAAGCATAAACGTTGAACCAGCGCCGATATAGGTCAATATTCTGAGCCAACTCATTTTGACTGGTTTGTAATCGGCTATGACTCCGAGTGCTGGTGCGATGATAGCCACAGCCCAAGTTCCCAGTGCCACTAAATATGCGATTAATGCATCTCCCTCCATCGTTATTCCAGCAATAGTGGTGTTTAGTCCATTTGCTTCAAGGAAGAGATAAGCAAACCAAGTAGGGAAAATAGCCGAAACTACACTAGTCTCAAAAGACGATTTACCCCAATCATACATACAATATCCACGTACTTCTAACGGGTCGGACGCGCGGTCTAATTCTGCTTCTGACATGACAATACCTAAGTCCCGTAGAGGCAGAGAGGTAATGAGTATTGTCACGTCACATGAATTCCTCAGATTGCATTAATTGCCCCCATACGCTCGGCAGTATCAGTAATCATATGTGGAATAGGCCTCCTGAGAACTCTTTGCTGGCCCTCAAGCACGGTATGGACTTCTCTGACGGAGTCGAGTTTGATTTGAGGATGGACGCTGATGGTGAACTCGTAATTTACCATGACGAGGCCCTCCCCACACACGGAACACTAAGTTCCAGATGCATTGAGAATATGCATACCTCCAAGTTGAAAGAAGAGGGAGTATTGACCTTTCAGGAGATTATTGATGACAGGGAATTCCTACAAAAATGGCAGTCGGGATGCAAGACTGTTGACATTGAGATAAAAATGCCCCATCCAGTTGTCGGCAAGTCCCATAATGAATATCTTCAATTGATAATGAAGAAAATTACAATAATGACTCAGGACCTACTTCTCACTCCAAGGTCGACCATCGTATCGAGTTTCTCACCAGGAATTGCAAAAGCTTCGGCGGAGTGTAATTTTGGGATTCCAGTGACACAACTAGTCCCAAAGATTCGTCCTTGGGGAAGGCATTGGAGGGTGAAGAAGATGTTCGCAATACCTCAATTCTTCATGACGTCCGTCCCCTCAATAGCCAAAAAATTCAGAGATGACGGGATGGACTCAGTAGGGATGGCTCTTGAGTATGTCAGTGGATGGGAAAGACATGCCAGATTGGGAAGGGTTGTGGGACTCAACGGCGAGGGACTTGTGAGATTACATCAATCACTCAGAGGCATGGGCGCATTTGTTTGGCCGGGCCCACTGCATCTTGAGGCTCAGCTATTGGATGCGGGAATCTCAATAGTCACGGATCACATGAATCCAGATGTGATAACCAAACCTGACGGTACCTACAGATGGCCAAGGCCCGCGAGTCAACCCCTAGACGAAGAATGGTCAAGGAGGCTTTCCGATTCGTCGCCTGCGGACCTTGGTGATCTGATGGTTGAAGCCCGTAGTTCTCTTCCAATTTGGACCGAGATGGACGAGGATAGGAAATCTCGGATTATACTTGAGCAGGGCAGGAGGATGAATTGGGAAGGTTCTGAAAATAGCTGGTTGAGTGATTTGGAAAATGGAATTCCTTGGGGGAGCCCTAGGATAATAGGCCACAGGGGAGCAGGGAAGACACTACGAAAGTAGTCATTCCTCGGATTGAGCTTTCACTTCTAGCTCCTCATCCTCTCCTGTGAACTCAGAAATTGTCATTTGCTCATCAGGGGCGAGCGATGCCGCGAGCTGTGCACTGGTCAAACCAAGTTTGGATGCTTCTTCCCTGAACCATGTCCTTACCTTTCTAAATTCGATCTCCGGACATCCGAAGTATTCCGCAAACCTTCTCGTGGTAGTCAGTCTCCTAGTTAATCCGTCCCTCCGTTTGTCGATAAGCCCCAGGCTCGCAAGATCTCTGACGTGATCGTACGCTTTTGGTCCGAGCATGTCCCTAAGCTGTGCTTGTGGCATCGGTTGGTGGTAGGCTATCAAAGCCGCGGCTGGCAAGAGCCTCTGTGGGATTTCTGGTTTGAATGACTCAGGCAATGAAGGCGAGATTTCCGGTTTCACTTCTATGATCCACCTTCCCGTAACTTCTGTTAGCTGAAGTGCCCCTGAGTTTCTTGATGACATCATCGACTTTAGCTCCTCAAGGCCCTCTTTGACCTGAAAGTTCCTCAGTGAAAGTAAAGAAGCTAGCTCATCCACTGACATAGATCTTCCAGCGCCGAATAATATCGCCTCTAACAAAGTGTGAACTTCTGCCTTGTTACTCACCTTCGATCACCCCGACTTCCCGCGGATGAAGCCTAGCGGTCAACTCAGTGAAGCTTTCATCACCTTTCCACAAAGGTACTAAAGTGACCTTTCCATTTCTCCCAGACTCTTGTGAAACCTCAGTATAACCTCTGTTTGTTAGGAACAGTGCGGAAACCAGAGCCGTTACCTGTGCCTCTGATCTGGCCTCATCTAAATCTACTCCGGATTCAATAGCTAATGCCATGAGCTCATCTGACACTTCATTTAGATTCACAGACTTGTTTTGAGCACCAGCTCTGGACCAGAGTGCATTCCATGTCCTCTCTAAATCCCCTTCCAAGTCTTCGATATGGAGGCTCCCCTTAAATCTCTCACGAGCTGTTGTGAGAGCCTCCCTTCTCTCTTTCGCTATTTTTTCTCTAATCCTTTGGTCTTCCGCGAGCCTTCCGGCTTCCTGTAATCCCATCAGTAGTTCCCCAAGAGTCACTGGCCGGCCCTCTTCTCGATGGATCCTTCCTTCGAAAATTGATGGCAGAACTCCGTCTGCGGCACCTGAAAGAACTCCAACTGAAAAGTTGTAGTCCTCATCGTCGAATTCGGACTCCCACCCTCCCTCGAAATCCCATGTATCCTCCTCTTCAAAATTCAGCGCCCTTTCTTGCTTTTCGATCAAGGCCGATGCTTGGTTTCTCAGTATGGCCCATGCCATCCTGATCAGTCTTCCACATGTCGGTAAATCGATGTTCTCCGAGCTTTCTATACGAGACGAAAACATCTCTAAGAAACTGGATAGGTCTACATCCCAGGGGTCTAAATCGGTACTTTGGAACATTTGGAAAACTAGGGCCACGGATCTATCGAATGGGTCTATCAGGAACTGGTGTTCTGCTTCTTCCATGCCTGCTAATTCCGATATCCTGTCGAGATACTTGCTGGTTGAGAGATCCGGTTCGCCACCTAATAGTCTGGAGACTATGTCGTCCCTCATTGCCTGACCGTCTAATACCGACATTAACCATACCTCATTCAGCGTCCACTTGCTGTGAATTCTCCTCGAGGATTCCATCCTCATCCTTGGCACCTTGGAAAATCACCTTCTCCTTTTCATCGATATCCTCCGTCCATTCACCGGTCCTCTCCCTGAGGGAACTGATGACTTGGTCTTCTAATCCTAGGTCTTCGTTTTCTTCGCTCTCTCCTGAAGTTTCTATGCCCGCTCTCTCTGCCAATCCACCTAAGCTAGCCGGGGTTTGCAGAGGGTCCGGTACCTTGGGCATATTGATTGGATCTGGCAAGTCTGGCATAGCCTCCTTTTCGGCTTTAGACTCCTCCTGAGCCTTTTTCTCAGCCTCGAGCTCCTCACTAAGCTCGATTGCCGCCGCTCGATCAAAGTCCGTAATTCTCCTACTACAACCATCTCCGGCATGAGTGATGCCAATATGGTGATCGGCAAGTGAAAGACTCACTTTCCTCAATGTAACCATGATGAATTGCGCCCTCTCGCTCCTGATTCTGCACAGTGTTGCTATCCTCCCAGAGTTGAAGGGATCAAGGTTTTGATCAACTTCATCGAAGTAATAAAACGGACTAGGCTCATAATCCTGAATCGCAAAAATGAGTGCTAGCGCGGCCATAGACTTCTCCCCTCCAGAGAGAGCGGACCTCCTGGTGTTCCTACTCTTTCCCGGTGGAACGCATGCCATCTCGAGACCCCCTTCAAACGGATTCTTGTTATTCTCCAGTCTTAGCTTACCGGATCCTGAAGGCTGGAGAATCTCGTAGACCCTGCTGAAGTTATTATTCACGTGCTCAAATACGGTCATAAATCGAGTTTTTCTTTCTTTCTCGAGTTGTTCTGAAATACTCACCAGATGGTCTCTTCTTGCCCGTAGTGTCTTTCCATCTTCAATCAGAGCGGCAATTCTTTCCGCAGTTTCGTCATACTGGTCTATAGCGAGCATGTTCACATTGCCAAGGTTGCCGAGGCGGCGTTCGAGCCCCTGCATCGCTCTCTCCGCCTCGGCTATTGTTGGTAGTTGAATATTATCTGAGGGAATCTCGACGCCTGCCTCCTTGAGCTCTAGAGCTGTTTCTTCCGCGACATCGGTTTTCTGCCTTATTTGTGCATTCAATTCATCAATTCTTGATTTTATTGTCACTCTGTCCTTAGAGAGTTGATCGAGAGTGGCTCTCAGACTAGCTCTCTCTTCTACAAGTTCGTCACGCCTGCTTGTCAATATCTTGTGTTCTTCGTCGAACTGTTCTGATTTGCCCTTCAAGTCCACTAGTTCTGCCTTTGATACTGATATCGCAGACTCTAAGTTTGAAATGATAAGTTCTGAAGATGTGATTTCCTCCTCCTGCTTTGAAATCCTAGTCTCTAGGTCAGACACTCTCTGTTCCATCAAAGAGATTTGACTTTCATTAGTGACGATTGATGACTCGCATGAAAGTCTGACCCTCTCTGCTTCGGTTCTCTTTCTCTCAGCCGTCCTGAGTATCTCCGAGAGGTGATCGGGAGTGTTATCCTGAAGCGCTTCCGCGGCTACGGATCTTTGATGTAGTGAATCATCCAAGTCTTTCTTTGCTTGGTCAGCTAGCGAAATCATACTCATCTTATTTTCTTCACTGATTCTGAGCTCCTTTCTTGATGCTATCATTCTATTCTCGATTTCAGAAAGGGACTTTGTAGCCCTTTCCAGGTCTGCCTTCCAGTTCCTTAGCTTTACAGAATGGTCACTGCCATCAACATTATTGATTCGGTCCCTGAGTGATTGTAGACTGATCATTGTCTCCCTGAGTGCGGCATCAACCGTTGAATACAGGAGGTTTGCTTCTTGGACTATCATCTCATGCCTATCTATGCTTGAACTACCACCGGCCCCCCCTCCGAATGAGGGCCTATTACCACGAGATGAGGAGCCTCCCGTCATCGCCCCGGAGCTCTCTATCAAAGAACCGTCTAGTGTGACCATTCTCACCCCTCCCATATTTTTCCTAGCGACCTCCATTGATTGGACAAGTAGTGTGTTCCTACTCGCGTAAATAACAGCAGTTTCGACCTCCTGATCATACTCAAGAAGATCTTGCGCGAATCCTATTATTCCCGGATTTCTGGCTACGAGAAGAGTCCGACCTTGGGGCCTTGAAACTTTGAGCTTGTTCAGTGGAAGGAATGTGGCCCTTCCTCCGCTGTTCTGCCTTAGCCACTTAATGCATTTTGCAGCTACTTCATCGTCCCTAACAACGATACTCCTCAGTCCATTTCCTAGTGCGGTGGCAAGCGCCTCCTCATGAGAAGAATCCTTTGGAGCTGTCAGTTCTCCTAATGTGCCTAGAATCCCAGAAATTTGTCCGCTCTCTCTGAGTCTCGCCAGTGCTGCTATGGTCACAGCAGATCCGGGCGCGGATGATCTTGCCTCTTGCCTCGCTCTGGCCTTACTCAATTCTCTTTCTGCATCTCGAAGTTTAATCTCGGCTCTATCCCTGTCAGACCTAAGTTCTGACTCTTGCTTCTGTAGATTTCGTAAATCTTTAGCCAAGGAGGATCTGTCTGAATCTGGCCCTGATTCTCTAATTTCTGTACCTACAAGCTCCAAATCATCCTTTATCATGACAGCCTCATCATATTTCTCTTCGAGGTCAGCTAGATTTTCGGAGGCTAATTGAGATGATTGGGTAGCGCGGTCGGAGTCCAGTTGTGCCTGCGCGTAAGCGTCTTGAGCGAGCGATACCCGATCGCTGGCTTTTCCTAGTGCCCTATTGAGGTCCCGGGCAAACTTGTCTCCAGATTCAATTGCCATCCTTGCCTCAGTTTCCTCCTTCTCTGCATCAATCAACGACTGTTTCGTTTCTTCCAGTGAGTCCTTCGCATTCTCAAGATTCTGAATAGACCCCTCCCACGCTACTCTGGCCCTTTCAAGCTCTTTTCTGAGTGTGGAAATCTCCTCATTGGAGCTTGTGATTATTTTCCTCTGATCACCGATTCTGTCAGTCCCCGTTTCGATATCTATCTCATGCTTCCTGATACTTTCCATTATCCTTTGAGCGTCACCAGCCAAGGCCCTCCGTAGCTCCGCTTCAACCGAAACCAATTCTGTATCAAATTTATCCAGTTTCTTATTTCCATCTGCTAGTGAATGACCTAAGGACCTGACCTTTTCAGAGTAGCTAGTTCTCTCTTCGCCCAACAAGGAGACTTCATCCAATCTGTTCCTGTATTTTGATTGGTAGAGTGTTATTTTCGCCCTTTCGAAGTCTTGCCTAATCTCCTTGTATTTGAGTGCCTGCTCCCTCTCCTTTGAGAGTTGTTTCAGCTGCTTTTTCTTGTCGTCTTCTAAGAGACCGATTGTCTCTATGCTACTCTCAACATGCTTCCTCTGAGTATTCGCGCGACGGATTTCGTCATCATATGCCGTGACTCCTGCTACTTCCTCCAAGACCCCTCTGCGCTTGTGAGGAGTCATTGTGGCTAGATTTGTCACATCTCCTTGGAGGACGATGTTGTAACCATCACCCCTTAGTCCTGCCTCGGCAAGTACCCTTCTCATCTCCGTCGCAGTTGAGGGTTTCTCTCCAATTCTGAAGGAGGATATCGGTTCGCCCTTTCTGTTCAGTCTGACCGATCTGGTGAATGAGACTTCATCATCGTCTATCCTTAGACGCCTTCTTCCATCATGCTCTGGGACATTTGCGAAAACTAGTGTTACGGACATTTGCCTGGCGGCCTTCCCCCTCCCTCCTCCGTTGAATATCAACTCAGATACATTTGAGGCTCTTAGAGCCTTAGTGGACTTCGGTCCAAGTACAAATTGTATGGCGTCCCCAGAATTTGACTTTCCACTTCCATTTGGACCGGTGATTGCGGTGAATCCCTCATCGAAGGGTATGACCATCTCACCACCGAATGATTTGAAGTTCTCGACTTCTATTCTTTTGAGATGCATCCCATCACCTAATATCGGCAAAATTTTCCGCCGACACTAGTCACCGCCTCCATGCCTCTACGCCTATCAATGTTGAGGCTAACAAAAGCGCAGCATAACGATTGCAGAGTGTCTTCTTGACCGCCAAGAGGATAATGCCCTTGGACAAGATTCTAGGGCGACTCGTGCTGGCAACCGCAAGGGGAGACGGTCGATGCAAGAGACAGAGCTCGGAGCAGTGGACGTTGCTGTCATTGGTTCTGGTATTGCAGGGTTATTCTTGGCCGTGGAATGTGCTCGATCTGGACTTTCCGTCGCAGTTGTTACGAAAAAGGAAGTCACCACCTCTTCCACGAACTGGGCCCAGGGTGGAATCGCCGGTGTCCTGGATCCAGATGACTCAGAAGCACTAGAGTCACATGTGGAGGATACACTGAGGTCGGGTGCGGGGCTTTGTGATGAGGGGGTTGTTAGAAGTGTTATCTCTGAAGCCTCGGCTCGTATTAGAGACTTAATAGGGCATGGCGTAGAATTTGATCATGATTCCTCTGGGAATTACGACATGGCAATCGAAGGGGGGCATAGTGGCCCTAGAATTCTTCATTCTAGGGACAGGACAGGAGCTGAAATAGAACGCGCCCTAACAGAAGTTGCATCTGGGGAGGTCGACTCAAAATTTGTCATCTTGGAGAATTGGATGGCCGTTGACCTGATTCAGAATAGACATGGCGACCCATCTAAGGGCGTATCCGGAGTTTGGTGCCTCTCTCCAGAAGGAATGGTAATGACTCTACCATCAAGAGTTGTTGTTCTTGCGACCGGAGGTTCTGGAATGATGCATAAATCAACCACGAATCCTTCGATTGCAACCGGAGACGGAGTAGCTATGGCAAGCAGATCCGGTGCGGATATCAGAGATATGGAATTCATTCAGTTTCATCCCACTGCACTCCATTCAATTAGTCAGAAGCCGTTCCTGATAACCGAAGCTCTCAGAGGTCACGGAGCCGTTTTGATGACGATCGAAGAGCATTCTAGATGGAGAATGTCAGGGAGTGGGAACCCCTCTGCTGAATCCTTCATGTTGAATTACTCGTCCAAGGGGAGTTTGGATACCCGAGATGTTGTTGCTAGGGCCATAGACACGGAGATGAAGCGTATTGGTGCCAAGAATGTTTTACTGGTGACCGAACACCTAGACAAAGATGAGTTGTGGAACTCCTTCCCGACAATTGCTGAGAGATTGGAAGATGACGGTATTACCCTCGGGGAGGACCCGATTCCAGTAACACCGGCCGCCCACTACATGGTAGGTGGAGTTTCGGTTGATGAATTTGGGAGAGCATTGTCCGATGAATCGCCTATGCAAGGGTTGTATGCAATTGGGGAAGTTGCTTGCACAGGATTACACGGGGCAAATAGGCTCGCCTCGAATAGCCTGCTTGAAGCGGTTGTCTACTCAGGGAGGGCTTCCAGAAGGATAATCCAAGATTGGCGTAGTGGGGAGCTAGCTAGCTTAAAATTGGGGTTGCCAAAATGGAGGTCGGAAGATTTGGGCCAGCTGGTTGAGAATATCCCTCTCATTACCGATTTGGAGGCTCTGCGAGTAACGATGACTCAAGATGTGGGACTCGTGAAGAGTAATGCTAGGTTGGATAGAGCCAGCAGAAGGGTTGAGCACATCGAAAAGGAGGTCGCTAGGTACTGGATGAGCTGTAAACCCACACAGGATTTACTTGAGCTACGTAACCTTGTGTTGGTCTCGAAAATGGTCATCAAGGCTTCAAAATCCAGAAAGGAGAACGTCGGACTACACCATAATATAGATTTGGAATAATCAATCAATCCGTGAAGAGGATTCTATTCCCTTCACCAGAGATCGCAGGATGGAGTTGAGAGGGGTAGGGACTCCGAGACCTTCTCCCATCGTGATAACATAACCACATATCGAGTCTATCTCCGTCCTCTTGCCCGACATCAAATCCTGTAGCATCGAGCATCTATTCTCCGATGTAGATTGGATGACTTCAAGGACAGTAGCCTGTATTTCTGACGATGATATATTGATTCCCGAGGCCCTAGCTACTGTCAAGGACTCTTCAAGAACCGAGAGCGATTGCTCCCAAAGTTCCCTACTCTCTAGTAAGGCACCGTTTCGGACTCCTGATATTGAGCAGAGCGGGTTAATTGCGACATTGATGAGCAGTTTTTCCCAGGAAGACATGTTCATGTCATCTGCCCATACTGGCGATAATTCTGCATCTTCAAGTATCTCCATCAGTGCTCTTGCCGAGCTATTCGGAGGACTTCCGTCTAAGGATCCGACCGTCACAGAACCCCTACCGACCCAATGTGTCTCATCCCCATCTCTGAATGCTCCATGAGTCGTGGCCCCACCCAGAGTCCTCGAGCTACCGACTCTGCTGGAAATTTGCTGGGCGTGCCCCATTCCATTTTGTACGCTCAGGGCGACACCCTGATCAGACAGAATTTCTTCAGCTATCTGAGAAAGAATTGGTGTGGAATATGACTTTCCACAAATAATCGCGATATCACAGCTACCGACTATTTTTTCAGGTATCGGTCCTGATTCACTGTCATATACCCCAAACCTTTCTGGTGGGATAGACTCAATAGCCCCTTCTGGCGTGTGAACAACCAAGCCTTGTGAAATGAGAGACTGGGCCGTTGGGCCACGTGATATGGCCAGTAGATCGACGTTGGTATTGGCCATTGATGAAAGAAAGACCGCCCCAATTGAGCCTATGCCAAGGATGGCGACTTTCATCTCCAAACCTCTCTTATATCCGCGAATACGGTAGTTCCTGTGTCCTCAGGAATTACCCATACAACCGCTTCATAGCCGCTTTCTGGGAGGTTAAGCGTGATGTTCACACTCGTGTTGGCGGGTATTGACTCTGGCGAGTCGATTCTCCATGAGTCTCCAGGTGGCCCAGAAACTGAGATAGTGATCAATTCAGTCTCATTTTGGAGATTAGTGATTTCTATAACACTGGTCTCTGAGTATGGTACTCCGTTAATCAGAGCTCCGGGAGTAACCCAAATTTGGGATCCGGTCGAAATTTTTAGGGATGAGGTCAGCGTATAGTTATCGCAAGCCACGAGCCATCCTCCCACTTGTACCAATAAAGAGCCGTTCCCGGAGTATGTTTCTGGGATCTGTATGAATGAGTAATCCCCCAAGGTCCTGTTCCAGGAAGCCTCATGATCAACAATGGGGAAATCTATCTGAGAGGGGCAGAAAGGCGCAGTAGATTCAACATACCCTATAACTGAGCCAGAAAAATCTCTCGGGACTCTGATCACACCATCATTGGAATTAATCACAGAGGAAGAGTTGGCTATGGGAATTTGCCATGAGCTGACGTTTCCGTCATCCCAACTGACCGATAGATGAGGTCCGAGATGCCTTCCGAGATAGTCAATGGGGCCACTCACTGAAGCGCCGTTTACCCCATCTAGGCAGACGTAATTGTGACCTCTTGATAGTGCAGTGCCGTTTATTATCGACCATCTGGGGTTTGCCACAGTAACGTTACCATATGAGTCGTCATCTACGGCTATGAGTGTACAAATTTGGGGATCTTGCAACGTTCCGGAAAAATCCCAGAGGGGGTGTTTTTGGTAACCCTTAGAGTTTGGCACTAGGGTTATGACATGTTCATCGTAATGGCCGGTTATCTCTGTGAAGATTCGGATACTTGCAGTTGAATTATTCAAAATTAAGGAGTTTTGCTCTGTTATTGTCAACTCGATCTTCGCTGTCTCCGATTGAGTAACCCCTTCAATCCTACAGCTTTGTACGGAATCAGAGCAATCGGAAACAAGTTCTAGCTGATTCTCGGTTCCTTCTATTCTGTACTGTATCCATCCGGACACTGGAACGACCCCCTCTGGACTAATATCGAGAGATATTACTGTCTCTTCTCCGACTGTGTAAACAACTTCACTTGGCCACTGTGAGGTCTCAATCCCCTCGTCCCATTCGGCGATACTGTATGACCCGTTAATCCCTGGAAACCCCAATATTAGTATCATTGCGATTACTGTGACGAATTGGTTGCGTGATATGTCATCGAGACCCGAGGACTCGTCTACGACAAACGGATCTAATATTGGTGTCGGACTAAATCTCCTCCATACTGCTATCGTTGCAATAACTAGCCAAGGGAACCATGGGTCTATGGCGAAAACAAAGACCATGAGAACTAATGTGGTTGCGAAAATGGCGGTCTGCTTATCATCCGCTAGGAGGTTTTCTGGACCCAAGATTGAATGAAGAAGGTGATCGCCGGGAAAGCCTGGGATTGGTAGCATCATTATCCATGATACCGTGCATAACCCAAGACCCGCGATTGCCAGTGGGTCCAGCCATTGTAATTTGATATCTAGAGAGTCGATTATCCCTAGTGGTTCAAGTATTCCAAATATTAGATTTCCACTGAATGCCATCGGAGGAGACTCCAGATCGGGAGGGTGGATGGAAGTAGTGGATATTCCCACTAATGTCAGAAATACTCCAAGGACGAACAATACCAGAGGAGAGGAAATCTCAATCACCCCCAGAGCCTTTCTGTTTGGAATTGGGACTTGGTCAGAACGTCTCTGAGAAATGAAGCCGGCTAGACCGAAGGGCCAAATTGGGTCAGATAGGGGAAATGCTAGGGGGGATAGATGGCCTATCGGGACATTATATCTCGCCGCCACTCTCCTTCTGACTTCACTTGCAAGAAGGACTGACGTAATCAAGGGCAAGGAGAATCGTGTACATGATTTAGCTATTAGGGAAGCACTGAACTCCATGCCAGGGTCATTCCTGAGAATCAGGCCTGATCCAGCAATGGTCATGAATGAAAACATCGTGATCCAAATAATTACTTGTTGCCATTTTGGCATTATGAATACGTCGCTGGGGAGATCTGTCACACTCAAGACGGGAGGGTCTCCCTTATCCAAAAGTCCTATCATCCCAAGCTTCTCAAGGTGGGAGTTCATCTGAATTAGGCATTCACTCTCTGAATTTCCAGCTATTCCGTTTACCCTCCATGAAAACTCGCCAGATTCAGGGTCTCCGAGTATGAAATACCTAGATGAGATTACTTGTATTAGGTCTCTTTTACTCCATGTTTCGACATCTATTTCGAGCCTTCCGTGCGTCGGCTCTGGAGAAGTCATGCCCCTACCAGAGGGAGGTCTGATTTTACCCCTCGCTTCGAACGCGCAAACACTTACTTGTTCTTGAATCGCTTTAGGCGGAAGGTTTCCTCCCTCTCCATTTCTTCAAGCCTCAGTTGGATGAATGTTTGGGCTTCCTTCATTTCTGGTATGACCTTGAACTCCAGAGCATTGACTCTTCTTTTGGTGGCTTCGATTTCTTCAAGAAGTCTCTTCAGAGTAGCCTCCATTTCAGCGGCCTTCACCACTTTTTCAATCAACAGTGAATATGAGTCGGCGGCTTCATCTATGTACGGCGACCCTCCAATAAGTCCCAGTCCTCTATCTTCGGTCGATAGTTTGAGATTCTGCCCGTCCACCTTAGGAACTACAACCCCCATGATATTCCTCCTAGAAACGCTGACTTCGGGTCTCTTTGAGGCGGCTATCGCAGCACTCTTTACCGATAGTCCGCCCTCTATTGAGGAAGCGAGGCTGATTGCCTGTAGGGCGTCTCTGTAAGTCCCAACTAGCTCCTCTCTAGCAGAAATCATCTCCGAAAGAAGAGTTCGGAACTCATGGAAAAGGCCGTCTCTCTTCATTTTCAGAAGATTGTAGCCACTACTGGTCTGCTTGATGCGCCGCTTTAGATTGATCAACTCGGACCTTGTTGGCTTAATGTCTAGAGCCATGTTATTACCTCAGACTCACTCCTCTTCGCCTGATGATTTCTCAGTTGGATGATACTTGTCAATCCACTTCTGGTCGAGTCGCACAAGATACTTGGTGTCAATATTGGAAAGAAGATTCCATGCCAGATCCAACGTACCTTCACTAATTGATCTATCTTCATCTCTGCTCTGCCTTAGGAATTGATCCTCAAAGATGTCTGCGAACTTGAGCAACTGCAAATCACGTTCATTCAGTGCGTCTTCCCCTACAATCGCTACTAGTCCCCTGAGTTCTCTTCCCTGTGCGTAAGCCGCATAGAGCTGGTCGGACACCGATTTGTGATCCTCTCTTGTCTTTCCATCGCCGATACCGGCATTCATCAGTCTGCTTAGTGATGGCAGTACATTAATAGGGGGATAGATTCCCTTTTGATGTAGCTCTCTGGAAATCACAATCTGCCCTTCCGTGATATATCCCGATAGGTCTGGAATTGGGTGAGTTATGTCATCCCCGGGCATTGTAAGAATCGGGAATTGTGTGATAGATCCCTTCTTCCCCTTGACCAACCCTGCTCTCTCGTACAGCATCGCGAGATCGGTATACATGTATCCTGGATAACCTCTCCTTCCTGGGACTTCCTCTCTGGCGGCACCGATCTGCCTCAATGACTCACAGTAATTCGTCATGTCTGTGTAAATAACCAGAACGTGGTAATCATGTTCGAAAGCCAGATACTCGGCGGCTGTAAGGGCAAGACGTGGAGTGATTAGTCGTTCGACTGCTGGGTCGTCTGCGAGATTTACGAATAGTGCTGAATTCTCCAACGCCCCAGTCCTCTCCAAATCGTGCACGAAGAAGTTGTACTCCTCGGCTGTAATCCCCATTGCGCAGAAAACCACCACGAAGTCATCATCGCTACCCACCAATTTGGCCTGTCGGGCAATTTGAAGGGCGATATCATTGTGTGGTAGTCCGCTAGCACTGAAAATCGGTAGCTTCTGGCCCCTGACGAGTGATGTGCAGGCGTCTATCGCAGAAATTCCTGTCTGGATAAATGACTCTGGACTCTGTCTGGAGTATGGATTGATAGCGGCTCCAATTATGTCTGCCATTTCATCAGCGACAATATCTGGGCCACCATCACGAGGCCGTCCTGCCCCATCCAATATTCTACCAATGAGTCCCTTGCTGACCGGGAGCTTGAAAACGTCCCCGAGGAACTTAACTCCGGTCTGCCTGTCGACGGAGGCGGTGCCTTCGAAAACCTGTACGATTACTTGCTCGTCTGATGTGTCGAGAACCTGTCCGTTCTTGATGGATCCATCGCTTAGCATCAATTGTACTATCTCACCGTATGATACTGGCTCTGTCTTGTTTAGGAAAACCAATGGCCCCTTAACGTCTGTAATGGTTCTGTATTCTTTTCCGCTCATAATATCACCTCTCAATTGGCCTCCATACTAGCATCTATCTGCTTATTCATCTCGCTGACCAAATCATTGATTCTAGCTTCATACCCCTTCTCAAACCGGCCTCTCATCAGGTCGGTCCTTGCGGGGACGTTGACGACATCCTCTAGCTGCGCTCCACCAGCGATAGCCTTCTTTGCCTCTTCCTGGAAGGAAAGTATGGCCTTGGCCATGTGGTACTGCAAGTCCAGATCGCTGAATGTATCAACATCGTGGAATGCATTTTGCTGTAGGAAGAACTCTCGAATCATTCTTGCAACCTCAAGTGTGAGTTGCTGATCGACTGGTAATGCATCTGAACCGACTAATTGAACGATTTCCTGAAGTTCTGACTCTATTTGGAGAAGTGTGCTTATCTCTGTCCTGACCTCTGGGAAGTCAGGAGCGATATTGTCTCTGTACCATTGATCGAGAGCCTGCGGGTAAAGGCTGTATGAATTCAGCCAATTGATCGCTGGGAAGTGCCTTTGCCTAGCGAGGCCGGCGTCAAGGCCCCAGAAAACCTTCACGATTCTCAAAGTGCCCTGGCTCACTGGCTCCGAAATATCTCCACCGGGAGGGGAGACGGCTCCGATTACCGAAACCGAGCCATCTGAGCCTGAGAGGGTCTCTACTCTTCCCGCCCTCTCATAGAATTCAGCTAGTCTGCTTGAGAGGTATGCAGGATAGCCTTCTTCACCTGGCATTTCCTCAAGTCTGGAGGAGATTTCTCTCATTGCCTCAGCCCACCTACTGGTTGAATCTGCCATCAGAGCTACGTTGTAGCCCATGTCCCTAAAGTACTCGGCTATGGTTATTCCAGTATACACTGATGCTTCCCTTGCAGCTACTGGCATGTTAGATGTGTTCGCAATCATTACTGTTCTGTTCATCAGTGGCTTGTTCGTGTTTGGATCGATGAGATGGGGGAATTCATCCAGAACCTCCGTCATCTCATTTCCTCTCTCTCCACACCCGATATAAACCACAATTTGTGCATCGGACCACTTGGCTAGTTGCTGTTGTGTGACCGTCTTTCCAGATCCAAATGGGCCCGGGATTCCTGCTGTGCCACCTTTTGCTAGGGGGAAAAGGAAGTCTAGAATTCTCTGACCCGTGATAAGTGGAACATCTGGAGCGTACTTTTGCACGAAAGGCCTTGGGTGGCGTACTGGCCATTCTTGCATCATCGCAATCTCGGTTCCGTCATCAAGCTCACAAACAGTCTCTGTGATGTTGTACGTCCCGGACTTGATGGCCTTAACCTTCCCACTCACGTTGGGGGGGACCATGACCCGATGCTCTATGGTCTCGGTCTCCTGCACCTTGCCTATGACATGGCCCGAACTCACCTCATCTCCTTTCTTGACTACTGCGTTAAACTCCCATTCTCTTTTGAGGTCCAGTCCATCGGCGTCAACACCACGTGTGATGAAAACGCCCATGGTCTCTTCCAGCTTGGGGAGTGGGCGTTGAATTCCATCGTAGATTTGTGTCAACAGTCCCGGTCCTAATTGAACCGAGAGAGTCTGACCAGTTCTGATGACCGGTTCCCCAGGCTTTATGCCAGAGGTCTCCTCATAGACTTGTATCACGGACTGATCACCGTGCAACTCGATCACTTCGCCCATTAGTCCCTCATCACCAACCCTGACGACTTCATACATTCTAGGCGATATTCCTACTGCTGTCACAACTGGTCCGGAAATCCGGTAGATTACTCCATTCTCTTTACTCATTATTTTCACTTCCTGTTTAGTTACTTACTTCCAGAGGTCCACACCTAGGGCAGACTTGATGGACTCTCGGAGGGTGTTATCTTCCTCGGTCCCTATCCCCAATACAGTTGGGGTCACACTTTCCGTTAGCTGTAAGCGTAGCCTATCGGAAAGCTTGTTGAGATCTTTGTTATCAACTACCACAACCCCGATCTCATTCTGGTTGAGTAGTGATTTGAGCAATTCTGATAGTTCATCATCGCTACTTGGGTTATACAGAGTTTTCACACCTGCGAGTTGAAAACCCAGTGTGAATTCTAGAGGTCCGACTACTGCTATCTCCATTTTTTCACCTCAAAAGTCCATGTGAGCCTCAATTACATCATCTGGCAGGCCCACGGCCTTCCCTCTGACGAGCAGTCTTAGATTTCGAACTTCGAGAGCTTTGCACTCGATGTAGTGGATGATAGGGAAGGGGGAGATAGGGCTGAGGTAGGAGAATTTTTTCAGCAGGGAATGTCTATTGTGTGAAAGAAGCTCCGCATAGGGGTCAAGGGAGCCCTGCTCCTTAGATTTCTCTCTTGCCAAGTCGAGCCCAGCGCTATCAAAAGTTGAGCTTCTTGAAATCGCTTCTATAATTTCGGAGTCATCGCTCGCCACACATATTTGCTTGACTATCGCGGATTCTATCCTCCCTCCCGGTATAACTATTGAGTTGCGCTTTTCCTGTGTCGTGCCTAGCCTGATGGCCCTTAGTTGGTTTATCAAATTCCTGTGATCTATTTCCACCCTCAGGTACCGCAGTAGCTTTTTTTCTCCTCCGGATTTCACAGCTTGAATAGCGTCTGAAAAGTACTGCATGTCCAAGGCGTTTTCCATTTCTTCGAGGCTTGAGTCCCCCTCTAGTTTTGAGAGGGTTCTTCCCCAAGGGGTCCCCGACATCGCTTCTACAGCTTCGGAAAGGCCCTCTGTTGTTCTGACTATTGCCAACCATGGGGAATTCCTGGTATTTTCTGGAGGAAGTATTTGATCTTCAATTATTTCGTCGGATGCCCCACCATTTATTGCTCTGAGGACTGTTTTCGCTTTTTCGTAGTCAAATCTCTCGACATAAATGGCGACAAGGTCCCTCAGATGACCGTGGCAAAAGCTCAGGACCTCGTGTATGTCATTGTCCAAGTTATGGAAAAGGGCTGATTCGACGGCATCTGCACCTGTCATTCTAGTTGCATAAAGATCCATTTCAGATCTATATCCCAACTCGCCAACACTGGCAGCAATAGATTCCGGACCTTGCTGGAGTAACTGCCTCATCCTGGTGGGGTCGATTAGGCTAGCTTTTCGGGCTTTGGCCCTAGCTGAGGCGTTGTAAACATTGGAACGCCCGTAATTCATGCTAGCCACTGACTCACCTCTTATTCTCCGAATAGTATCTCATTGACCGATGCCATATTGGACTTCCAAGCATTCTCTAGGAGGCTGTCGAACCTGTAATCCAGAACAACCGACCCGTCCTTTGACTCAAGAACAAAGCCTCCTAGTCCTGAAATATTTTCGCCCATCTCAAATTTTGATGAAGATAAGAACTTCCTGTCTATTTCAACAGGCCTCATGATCATCTCTTTTGTTTTAGATTTGACTTCTTCGATCAGTCCTTGTAGTATCTCGTCCCTTCCATCTAGGTTGATTGATGAGACCTCTTGCTTTACCGTATCCCAAGTTAGATCAAGCTCCTCCTTTCGGGCGACTAAGGCCCTTTTTTGATTTGCTTGCTTGGCGGCGGCTACAAGCTCAGTGGAAATCTGTTCACTGTCCCTCGCAGCTTTGGCCTCAACTATTGCCGTTGCTTCTGTAGCGCGTCTTACAGCTTCATCGCGTATACTTTCAGCCTCAGCTCTGGCATCATCCAGAATGGACTTGGCTCTGGCCTCGGCCTGAGCGATTATTTCTTTTGATAGGTCGTCTAAGGACATTTCAATACCTCGAATAGTATTTATCTTCCTTCATCCCGATTAGAGTAGGAATAATGCTAGGAAACCGAAAAGTACGATTGTCTCAGGTAGAGCTGTGAAAATCAGTCCACTGACAAATTTACTGGAGTCTTCCGATATCATTCCTACAGCAGCTGCTCCTATTGGCCCCTGGCTCATCCCTGTACCTATTCCACAGCCTGCTAGAGCGATTCCTGCCGCTAGCTTGGCCATGGTCTCGGTGGTGTGCTCATTGTCTGCAGCGCCATCCTGTGCTGAGGCGACACTGGCTACTAGCGTAACCATGAACACCGTCATTAGCAGGCGATAAGCCGTTCTCGTTCCCTTGCTTTTCATGTTGTTTTTATTCATATTTTTTTCCTCCTTATTTTCAAGCTGTTGCTTGGAATGCTATGTAACTCAATCCGCCTCCACGTATTTCGGCTTTGGGCCAAAGGGTCTGAACTCTTCGCCACTAGAATCGTAATATTGTCT
>CETK01156011.1_pt1 | contig 36871 bp, 31 predicted proteins | sample 361431 | NCBI WGS metagenome assembly CETK01 (sample SAMEA2622452, study PRJEB7988) | marine metagenome | biome: marine biome (ENVO:00000447); feature: surface water layer (ENVO:00002042); material: "saline water (ENVO:00002010), including plankton (ENVO:xxxxxxxx)" | depth 5 m | reverse complement strand
AGATGATGTTTTACATCAATTTGTATTGGTCGAAAAGCAATTTTTGGAGCATCAAAAATTTCTACTTTAGGCAGCATTAACTCTTGGGCTTTAGCGTCCTCCATTAATTGATTTAAACTAATAAAGCCATAGAGTAGTCCAGCAGAATCGATTGCATTTATTATAATTTTTTCTTCTTTGATTTCAAGCGAATATGATTCTGCGATAAATTTTTCATCGGATAGAATTGCAAATTCAATTTGAGCCTCCTCCGGATTATCTATGATTTTTATATTTTGAGTCAATCCATATAAGAGTGGAAGTGAATCACCTGATGGGCTGTAAGCCAATCTAATTTTTTCTATTTTTTGATTATAATATCCTTGTTTGAATTTTTTTTCAGACACAGAGGGCATCAATCTGAATTGATTTTTCACATCATCTTGATTCATAACACATGAAGAAAAAAATAAAAATAAGCTTGTTATAAAAACAGTCGAAAATTTATACTGTAGTGACATCATAATTTTTTAATAACAATTAAATTACAAAAAATCTAAATCCATGGATTAAAAAAAAAATAATAAACTTGTACGTGTGGCTCTGTTAAACTATTTTTTTGAAAATTTCACAAATGAATATATATTAAAACTGATTTGAGCTTTTAATCTTTACTTTTATAATTTTAGTTTTAATGATTTTAAATATTAGAAAGCATTCAGCTGTTAAATATAAACACACAGTTATAATTAATGGAAAACCCAATTTGTAAACTATTTAATATTCAATATCCAATTATTCAGGCAGGAATGGTTTGGGCAAGTGGATGGCGCTTAGCATCTGCAGTAAGTAATGCTGGTGGATTAGGCCTAATTGGATCGGGTTCTATGTATCCTGAAGTTTTACGGGAACATATCAAGAAATGTAAAGGTGCTACCCAAAAGCCTTTTGGTGTAAATGTTCCGTTATTATATCCTGATATTGATAAACTAATGAAGATTATTGTGGAAGAAAAGGTTCCAATAGTATTTACTGCGGCTGGAAATCCAAGACTTTGGACTTCATATTTGAAAGATAATAGTTGTACTGTTGCCCATGTTGTTAGTTCAGTAAAATTTGCCCTGAAAGCCGAGGAATGTGGTGTTGACGCAATTGTTGCTGAGGGATTTGAAGCTGGGGGACATAATGGAAGAGAGGAAACAACTACTATGACTTTAATCCCACTAATAAAAAAATCAATTAATATTCCGTTAATTGCAGCTGGTGGAATAGGTTCGGGTGAAGCTATGCTTGCTGCTATGGCATTAGGAGCCAAAGCTGTACAAGTAGGTTCTCGATTCGTAGCAACACCAGAAGCCTCTTCTCACCCTAATTTTAAAGAAGAGATTTTAAAAGCAGAACAGGGAAGTACGATACTTACTCTTAAAGAACTCACTCCAGTTCGTCTTATTAAGAATCCATTTTATGACAAAATTCTATCATTATATAAGCAAGGTTCAAGTAAAGAAGAGCTGAAAGAAATGCTTGGACGAGGAAGAGCGAAAAAAGGCATGTTTGAAGGCGACCTTGTAGAGGGGGAGTTAGAAATAGGACAAGTATCAGCCCAAATTGATCGAGTAGTTCCAGCAAAAGAAATTATTGAGGAATTTATTCGAACTTATAATAAGGGACTAAAAAATTTGGGAGAAATTAATTAACCTCAACTTTCTGACTAAAATCAATTAATATTTGATTTGATAATATGTCATCCAGTGTCTCTTGGTTACGAATTGTATGAGCCTTATTTTTATGCCACAAGACCTCTGCTGGTCGCAATCTTGAGTTGTAATTACTTGACATTGTAAAGCAATAAGCTCCAGCATTTTTAAACATTAAAATATCTCCTTCATTTATTTCAGCTATTTTTCGATTACTTCCAAAAGTGTCCGTCTCACAAATGTAGCCAACAACTGTATAAAAGCGTTCTTTACCTTTTGGATTAGAAATGTTTTTTATCTGATGATGAGATCCATATAGCATTGGTCTGATTAAATGGTTGAACCCAGAGTTTACTTGCGCAAAAACTGTTGAAGTAGTCTGTTTTATTGAGTTGACTCGTGTTAAAAAATAACCTGCCTCACTAACTAAAAATTTACCTGGTTCAAAAGCGAGATTAATTTTTTCCCCATAATTTTTACAAAAATCATTGAACCTTTGGGTGAGTTTTTCTCCTAATTCCTCAATATTTGTTTCAATATCATTATCTGTGTAAGGAACTTTAAAACCACTACCAAAATCTATAAAATCTAAGTTTTCAAATTTCATAGCTGTGTCAAATAAAATCTCAGCAGCGTGTAAAAAAACTTCGATATCTAAAATATCACTACCAGTGTGCATATGCACACCATTGATTCGCATTTTTGTATTTTCAACAATACGTATAATATGTGGAATTTGATGAATCGAAATACCAAATTTAGAATCAATATGTCCGACTGAGATATTACTATTACCACCAGCCATAACATGTGGATTAATTCTAATACAAACTGGAATTTCAGGATGTTTAGATCCAAATTGTTCCAAAACTGAAAGATTGTCAATATTGATTTGAACACCCAAGGAAGCTACTCTTTCAATTTCTTGCATTGATACTCCATTAGGAGTAAAAATAATTTTTTTTGGATCAAAACCTGCCTTAGTACCTATCTGAACTTCTTCAATAGAGACTGTATCTAAGCCAGAGCCCATAGAGTTCATGAGCCCCAGGATAGAGATATTTGATAAAGCCTTGCAAGCATATTTTATTTGAAGATTTTCAACTCCACTAAATGCATTTTTAAGCCGGTTATATTGCCTTTGAATTTGATCACCATTATAAACATATACTGGACCTTCAAAAGTATCTGCGATTGATTTCAATATAAGTTCATCCATTTCAAAAAATATTCAGCTAAAATAATGACTAAATATTAAATGAATCAATTAAACCAATTATCTAATTCAAAATATTCATGTAATGTTATGTTTATAACAAATTTTTTAAGTTATTCTTTTAAAATGTAATCCATTGTTTATATCTTTTTTCCAAGATTTTAGAATTAATATGAATTTACATGAGTATCAGGGCAAGGAATTGCTTGCAAGTTTTGGAGTAACTGTTCAAAGAGGTATAGTTGCAAAAACAGTTTCAGAGGCAATGTCTGCTGGAAAAGAACTTTCAAAGTCAACAGGTTCTAATTGGCATGTCATTAAAGCTCAGATCCATGCAGGTGGAAGAGGTAAAGGGGGAGGAGTCAAATTGGCCAAAACTTCTGATGAATTGGAAAAGATTGCAGGAGAAATTTTAGGAATGCAATTAATTACACCCCAGACACCAAAGGAGGGGAAAAAAGTAAATCAAGTTTTAATAGCTGAGGATGTATATTATAAGGGTAAATCTGAGCCAAGCGAATATTACATTTCTGTATTATTAAACAGGGGGTCAGGTAAAAACATGATAATGTATTCCACTGAGGGAGGGATGGACATAGAAGCTGTTGCTGAAAAGACACCACATCTAATTTTCACTGAAGAGATTGACCCTGCACTAGGTCTTCAAGGTTTTCAAGCAAGAAAAATAGCTTTTAATTTGGGACTTTCAGGTGTGGCATTTAAGGATATGGTAAAGTTTGTAACATCATTATATAAAGCCTACATAGGTTCTGACGCCTCCCTATTTGAAATTAATCCAGTGCTGAAAACATCTGACGACAGAATCATAGCTGTAGATGCTAAGGTAACTCTTGACGACAATGGTCTTTTTCGACATAAGGAATTTGAGTCTATGCGAGATTTAAGTGAAGAAAATCCAGTAGAAGTAGAGGCTAGAGAAGTCGGTTTAAATTATGTTGACCTTGACGGTAACGTAGGATGCATGGTAAACGGAGCGGGACTAGCAATGGCGACAATGGACCTTATTAAGCAGGCTGGAGGTGAACCAGCGAACTTTCTTGATGTAGGTGGGACAGCAGATGCGAATAGAGTTGAAACTGCTTTTCGATTGATCTTAAAAGACCCGAAGGTAAAAGCGATCCTAGTTAATATTTTTGGTGGTATAGTAAGATGTGACCGTGTAGCTCAAGGGATTGTTGATGCTTATAAAAACTTAGGAGATTCTGTTAAAGTTCCAATTATTGTGCGACTTCAGGGGACAAATTCAGATATAGCCAAAGACCTTATTGACTCATCTGGATTAAATGTTTTGACTGCCACTGCCTTCCAAGAGGCGGCAGATAAAGTTCAAGAAACACTTATTTAAAGACAAAAAGTCAGTTAAATTAAAAAAAAAGATGACATATTGTCAATAATATGATTTGGTCTTAATTTTGCTCTTGTATTAAAGAAATATTGTTTAATAAAAAAAATAATTATGAATTTAATACAAAAACAAAATACACTCATACCATTCTTTTTTGATGATTTTATCAATCGAGAATTAAATTTAGATAAGTCCTTATTTGAAAAATTCCCAGCAGTAAATATCAAAGAATTAGATTCCTCGTTCCAAATAGAACTTGCTGTTCCAGGAAAAAATAAAAACGATTTTCAAATTGAAATTGAGGAAGGCCTTTTAACGATTTCTTCAAACGTTGAAGAGAAGAATAATTCTGATAACTTTAAATTTACAAAACGTGAATTCAGTTATGAAAGTTTCCAAAGAACCTTCACTCTTCCAGAGGCTATTGACAAAACTAAAATAGACGCAAAATATTCTGAAGGGGTCTTAAATGTTAGTTTACCAAAACTAAAGGAGTCAGTGGTTCAGTCCAAAAAAATAATCAAAATAAAATAAAATCTGTTATTTATTTTTGTTTAAAAAAGTCCCCTACATGGGGACTTTCTTTTATAATTTAATGAATATTCTTTTTCTATAAAGATAGTAAGTTGGTATCCACAGTATAATCACATAAAATATTGCATAGATTAGAGATCCCAGTTTCATGGGAAAGCCAATATTTTCGAAAATTCTCATGAATTCAGAATTAAGTGCAACTCCAATCCACTCTGAATTATAAAAGATTATAGTTAACATGCTTGAGAGGGAATAAGCAAAAATTGAATTTACACCAAAAACATGTGCAAATCTAAATTTGTATTTACTTTTATTAAGGTCAAAAAAGTAAATCGAGGCAGCTAAGCCAAGAGTACTTACTCCGCCCATTAATAGAGTAAAAGATGTACTCCATAAGTTTTTATTAAGTGGGAAAAACCATTGAAATAAATCTCCAAGAAAGAGAAACAAAAAGCCAGTAAAAAATAACTTATTTAGGCGCTGGCCAAGGGATTCTTTATTTAATAAAATATATCCTGAAAACATTCCTATTATTCCAGTAGCAATAGATGGTAACGTACTCAATATTCCTTCAGGGTCCCATGTGTCCTCCCAAAGAACACCAGGCAATAATAGTGAATCAATATAATGAGCCCAATTTCTTTCAGGAACACTCAAATCTGGAAATCCAATACCAGGAACCGGAACATAAACCATAATTATCCAATAAAATAACAATAAAAATATTCCTAAGTAGATCTGAAATTTTCTAGAGGTATACAAAAATAAAAGTGCACAAGCTAAAAAAACAAAAGAAATACGGTGTAGTACACCAACCCAACGAATTTCATCAAAGTTAAAATCAGGCCAAATCCACAAAAAAATTCCAACACCGTAGATCTTTAAGGCCCGAATTAAAGTTTTTTTTGTCATATCAACTTTACTTTTTCCAATTTCAATTTGTTTGGTAAAAGATAGAACTATTGATACCCCAACCATAAATAGAAAAGTTGGAAATATATAATCAGTAGGAGTAATTCCGTTCCACTCAGCGTGAAGCAAAGGCGGATAGACATAACTCCAAGAGCCTGGAGTATTTACAATAATCATTAAAATTATCGTCAGACCTCTTAGTATGTCAAGGGATAGTAATCTCTGGTTTTGTATTTCTTTCATTATTTCTGGATTTTTATTGAATTCCCTCCTCGTCCGTTAGAGTCAAAAACACGTAAAATAACCTGATCGTTAGATTTAATTTTTACAGGGGAGGTATATAAATGGTCATTTTTTTCTGGCTTTTTGCCGTTTAGTGTATATCTTATTTCAAGACCAGGGAATTGTTGGCGAGCTTTAAGTGTAAAATTATCTATTATTGCTCCAGGTTTCGGTAAATCAAAATTAATTTCTTTAAAATTATCAGATATATACAGCAGATGCCTTTGTCCTATGGTGTTTACAAACCGGTTCCATGACTTTAATAATAAAGGTTTTTGTTTTTCAGCTGTAATTTCCTCTAGCCAAGTTTCTTTGGGGCTCCAGGCCCTTTCGGAGAATACAATTAAATTAGGCATTAGCATTCGATCAAATTGGTATGAGTCTGTTGCTGTTTCAGTCCAAAGTTGAGATTGGATTCCAAGAAAATTGGAAACACTATTTTTTTTAAGTTTTTTGTATTTAATAAGTTCATTTTCATCTGCATTGAGTTCTTTTAATTTCACCTTGTTGGCAAAGACATTTAACGGTTCGGTACCCCAGGTATCTTGATAATCAACATAACCAGACCAATTTAATCCCCCGTTTTCAATGTCTTTGTCATCTGTCATGTCAAAATAGAATGCAGATGAATTACTCATTACCGACTTAAACCCTTTGTTAGCTAATTTGTATATCATATCCTCTCTTCCATCACCCCAGGTATTGTTCCATACGAGTGGTATAAAATTTAAATCAATTAAATTTTTATTAATTCTAATTTCAGATTGACTTTTTTCACTTAAAACTAAAAGTACATCCTCCCAACCTGACATTTTTGCTCCAGAATCTGAAATAATTCTATTTAATTTTTTTACACTTGCATCATACAAAGATTGAAAAGAGCTTAAGTCGGGTGATTTAGAAATAAGTTTATTACATAGTGGTGATTTTCTCCACGAACCGTGAGGTACTTCATCAGCACCGATGTTAAAAATTTTCATAGGCACAGATGAGGAATCATACATAGCTTTAATTTCAAAAAATACTTTTTCAAAAAACTTAAAAGCACTTTGCCGACAAATACAAATAACATTATCGTTAAATAGCTGTGCTGAAGTATATTCACTTTTATCATTTGGGTCATGAAGTCGATATTGATTAGCGGATACTAGATCTCCTTTTTCCAAAAATTTGTAATATCGTGCTTCCATAGCTATAATTGCAGCTCTAGCGTGGGAAGGAAAACTTATTTGGGGGATTACTTCAATATTTCTTTTAGTAGCTTCTTTAATGATTTTAATAAAATCATCTCTACTGAGATAACCATTACCCGGGCTATTTTTTTCTCCTGATCCTGAGCCATACATAGGGATTAATCTATCTTTCTCATTTAACGTGAAACCACGTTTACCTCCAATATCAGTTAGCTCTTCTAATCCTGGTATTTCTATTCGCCAGCCCTCATCGTCTGAAAGCCTTAGGTCAAGGATATTAAGTTTATAATGAGTCATAAGTTCTAAGATCTGTAGAATTTTATTTTTTGGATAAAAGTTTCTTGATAGATCTAACATAAATCCACGATGTTTAAATCGTGGAGCATCCTCAATATAGAGTAATGGAATATCTTTCTTCTCAATTTGGGCATTATAAAGAATTTGACGCAACGAGGAAAAACTATATAGAAGCCCTTTATAGTTTGAGACACTTATTCTGATTATGTCTTTATCAATTTTTAAATGGTACGCTTCTTCATCAAGATTTGAATCTCTATTCACTATAATTTGGGGAGGCTCACCTGTATATTTAACATCTATGCTTAAACCTTTTTGCAGATAATTTTTTAGAAACTCATGATCATTTTTAAAATTCCCGAAGTCTATATTCAATGATTTAGGAAAACCAAATTTTTGATTTTGTAAAATCATTTTTCTAGGAGTAGGGATTACCCAATGTAAATCTTCTTTAGATAAAGTTTTAATTCCTTCATACTTTAAGAAGCGATCTGCTGCAGAGGGTATATTTAAACTTTCCAGTCCTTTAGCATTTTGCCAAATAATTTTGCTTTCTAAATCATGAAACTTACTATTTTTTTGATCATAAACAAAAAAACCTACTGGACCCATTACTAATCTTTTCATTATTCCTTTTTGAATTGCTGAAAAGCTAAATTTATCCCCTGGACTAATTGAAAATGAATCTCCAAAACTAAGTCTGTAGTATTGAATATTTTTAGTTGGTATCAACTTAATTCCATTGGGAAGGCTTTTTTTATCTATATCACCACTAAATTGATTCCAATTTAATTCCCATTTTCCTGCCTCCCATATTTGATTTGAATTATTAACTAATTCAAAAGTTACTTCCATTTGATCATTGTCAAAGTCAAAATTATTGATGTGGAATTGAATTTTGGAAGTTTCTTTTTCTTTAGGCTTGCATTGAATTAAAAATGAAGAAATAAAAACAAGAAGCAAGAAATTTTTCATTAAAAAAGTATTTATTCTAAAATAGCAAATTTTCTAGGATGGTTTTTAACATCCTAAATAAATAGGTGCAATTTAGTTTTGATTTTCAATTGTTAGATTTTTAATTACTGCATTAGGTTCAATAATTGAATAGCCTTTCCAAAAATCAGGATCGTAAGATGTTTTATTTTCTGGTAAAATTTCCCCTGTTTCTTCAAAATTTTTGAACTCATTATCATCAATTTTTTTTGTATCAAAAACTATTAGTTGATAGCGTTGGCTATTTCTATTAGAGATGTTTAAATCCATTTTAAGTTGATTTTGTTTATTCCTTCCTCGGACTATCTTATTTTTTTCTGTAACAACTAGTGGCCTATCGAAACCTCCTTCAAATCCTGTGGTATAATCAAAAAATTCTAAGCAATATTTACCAGTTTTCATTTTTTTAAATTGAATAATTACTTTTCTCAAATCTTCTTTAAAATAAACACCAAACATGCTAAAGTCCCTAATAGGTTTAACATTAGTATATTCTAATCTAATTAGGGCAAGCAAATCAGCATCTACATACATTCTTCCTTTATAATTGGCATTTCCATCTGGTCTAAAATCGATTATATAAACAGGTGTATTTCCTAAGTATGTAAAATCAGTTTGAATAAATTTATATTTAAATGATTTATTTAGTATTGATAGATCAAGTTCTTTCTTGTTAAATAATTCTGAAATAATATTTACAAGTACTCCTTTTCTTGATTTTAAATAGTTTTCTTTTCTTTTCTGAATTTTTTGCTCTTTAGATAGAGTATCCTCTAAACCGATATCTTCAGCTTCTACTTTACCACCTATTATTCCTGATCTGACCTTAAAAAATGAATTTGTCTTAACATTATCTTTTAATATAGTATCAAATAATTTTTCAATATTTTTAAAAATTTCAGTTTTCCTTTTGTCTTGTAGATTGAGAGCTTTTAATAATTCTAACTTTTGTTTTTCTTTATTATAGTTTCCATAAAGATTTCCAATAAATTCAAAATACCAATTGTTTTCTCTAGGAACTTTTAACAGCACACTGTCCCAAAAGATCTGATTCAAAATGGGTATGGAGGTTTTTTTAATCTTTACTCTTAATGAGTTAAATTTTTGCTGTCCAGTTTCCCTAAAAAATAGTTTCTTTTTATTTAATCCTAATTCATATTTTTCTGATGCATTTTCTTTAATTTTTTTGATTATATCCGCAACAGTAAGTTGCTTATTACTCAGAATAATAGTGTTTAATTCAATAGCTTTTGGTTTTAAGTAAAATATGGTGTCATTAAACTTAGAGTAGGGGATTGCAAGTGTTTCGAAGCCCATACAAGAAATATAAATTGAATCTTTTTCCTGGAGAGTATTTGTTTTAAGTCTAAAATAACCCTCTTCATTCGAGACTACACCATCTCCTGATTTAAGATAAATACTTGCAAATGGAATTGATTTTTCAGTTAAGCTGTCTTTTACGAAAGCACTAGTTTCTTGGGTATAATTGAGAAAACAATTAAAAAAAAATAAATAGACTAAAAGATTTTTTAGATGTCTCATCTTTTCAAGATAGTTTAAATAATCTAAAGCTGATCTTGTAAAATTTTAATTTCATCACGAAATTTTGCAGCTTCAATAAAGTCGAGCGATTTAGCAGCATTTTCCATAGCTTTTCTTATCTCGCGAATTTTCTTTTCAATTTCAGATTTTGAAAGATAAGCTATGTTTTTTCTTTCAATTTTTTGCTTCACAATATCATCCTTTTTTGTTACTACTGAGTTTTTAGCTAGTGCACTATCTAAAGATTTATTTAAAGCTTTTGGTTTTATTTTATTTATTCTATTATAATTAATTTGTTTTTCTCGACGGTAATTGGTTTCATCGATGGTTTTTTTCATGCTCTGCGTAACAGTATCAGCGTACATTATCGCTTTACCATTTATATGTCTCGCGGCACGACCAACCGTCTGTGTTAATGACCGATTAGATCTCAGAAAACCTTCTTTATCTGCATCCAGAATAACTACTAATGAAACTTCAGGTAAATCAAGACCTTCACGAAGTAAATTTACACCTATCAAAACATCGAAAAGACCTTTCCTTAAGTCTTGCATGATTTCAACTCTTTCGAGTGTATCAATGTCGCTGTGAATGTAACGGCAACGTATTTGTAATTTAGTTAAATATTGAGTTAACTCTTCAGCCATTCTTTTTGTAAGTGTTGTTACTAGCACTCTTTCTTCTTTTTCAGTACATCTATGTATCTCTTCAATTAAATCATCTATTTGATCATTGCTAGGGCGAATTTCAATTTTAGGATCTAATAGTCCAGTGGGACGTATTACTTGTTCTACAAAAACTCCTTCGGTTTTTTTAAGCTCGTAATCAGCTGGAGTTGCACTTACATATAAAACTTGGTTTTGTAAAGCTTCAAACTCTTCAAATTTTAAAGGTCTATTATCCATTGCTGCTGGTAAACGAAAGCCATATTCTACCAAATTTTCTTTTCTGCTTCGATCACCTCCGTACATTGCATGCACTTGTGAGATGGTTACATGACTTTCATCTACAATCATTAAAAAATCTTTTGGGAAGTAGTCTAGAAGACAAAAAGGGCGACTTCCCGGTGAACGACCATCTAAATAACGTGAATAGTTTTCAATTCCCGAACAATACCCTAATTCCTTAATCATCTCTAAATCGAATTCAGTTCTTTCTTCGAGACGTTTCGCTTCAAGGAATTTTCCACTATTTTTAAAGTATTCTACTTGTTTTACAAGGTCTTCTTGTATTTGGTATATTGCGTTTTGAAGAATATCAGGAGAGGTTACAAATATATTTGCTGGAAAAATATTGACTTTCTCATATTGTTCAATTTTTTTATTGTTAATGGGATCGAAAGCCTCAATTAATTCAATTTCGTCTCCAAAAAAGTGGATTTTAAAAGCAATGTCAGCATAACCAGGAAAAACATCTATAATATCTCCTAAAACTCTAAAATTACCTCTAGATAAGTCTGATGTTGTCCGAGAATATAGACTTTGGACCAACTGATACATAAGCTTTGTTCTTGAAATGATTTGATTTTTTTTAATTTCAATGACATTTTTTTCAAACTCTTTTGGATTTCCGATTCCATACAAACAAGATACTGATGCAACTACAAGCACATCTCTTCTTCCAGAAAGGAGTGAAGATGTTGTACTTAGTCTCAATTTTTCTATTTCTTCATTAATAGAAAGGTCCTTTTCTATGTAAATACCTGTAGTTGGTATGTATGCCTCAGGTTGATAGTAATCATAATACGAGACAAAATACTCAACAGCATTTTTCGGGAAAAATTGCTTGAATTCGGAATAGAGTTGAGCAGCCAGTGTTTTATTATGAGCTAATACCAGTGTAGGCCTTTTTAATTTTTCGACAGCATTTGCCATTGTAAATGTCTTTCCAGAACCTGTAACTCCTTGAAGAGTAACGTATTTCTCGTTGGATTGGAAATTGGAAACAATTTCTTTGATAGCCTGTGGTTGGTCTCCAGTTGGCAAAAAATCTGAGACTACTTCAAATTCCATAGCTTTTTAAAAGACTTCAAATTTACAAAATGAAAGAAATTTAAATATAATAGTTAAAATAAAAACTTTGATAACAAAGTTTTACTGGTTGAAGGAAATTATTTTTTTGAATAGCCTTTTTTTATTATTATTATCGGTTAAAGTTGTAAAATTTAAAATTAATTGTTTCGGATTAAATTTTAAAATTCAATAATATTAAATTTGATGGAAATGCGATTATGGAAGATAAATTAATTTCACAAAAAAAACCATTTTATCCTATATGCTTAGATCTTGAGAAATTTTTAAAGTCCTATGATCGTTGGATTGAAACTCCCGTTTGCTACAGCGATTTATTAAGATTTTCGGGTTCGATTATTTTATATGATAAAAATGATAACGACACACTTTGGGTTAGTGTATTTTTTTCCGAAACTGAAAGGCGTGATATTGATTATAATTTAAAGAAAATTTATACTCTACTTCATTCAGATGGAAATGAATCTGGTATTCAATATCTTAGTGTAGATTCAATTGACTATTGCACCTTTGGCAACTCAAAACCATTTAGAGTTAAAATTAGAAATATCCTAAATGACAACTTTACTTATTACTATATTAAAAAAACCGATGCTTCAAGAATTTATGGTTTAGAATATGAGCACATGCTTTCACCATACAACCTAAATTTCTTAGTTAATGAAAATACGCTAGTTGAAGAACATATTGCGGGAATTCCAGGAGATACTTTTATAAGAGATTTTTTACCGAAATGTAATGAATCAGAAAAATCACAAATTGCAAAAGAATATGTTAAGTTTAATGAACGAAGTATGATTCGCCTTTTAGGAGATATGAGAGCCTATAATTATGTTGTTGTGCCAACACACGATTTTGATCAAGTAGTTTACAAAATTCGTCCAATTGATTTTGACCAACAATCATTTGAAGGTAAATTTTCTGTTTATCGTCCTCAGTTTTTCAAAGAGAATTTCCCAATAATGGAATTAGTTCGCAGTAAACTCAATAGAGATTCAATTAATCAGTACAAAATTGAAGAGCGATCCATTGTTGCAAGAAGAATAATAAGTTCTGGGAATCGTTTAAAAAAACTCTTAAAAATAATGCAAAGTGACGAGACAACTTTAAAATCTAATCTTAGAAGACTTAAAAAAGAAATTTACAATTTTACCAAAGATCAGGATTTTCTGAAGAGCAAATCTATGGGAGATGTTATGAGCGCAGCATTAAATTTTGTAAGATTAAATTATGAAAAAGTAAACATGCAAGATTTTTTTTAATAAAAGGAATCTTCGTTGTAATCTAAATTCAGGTCCTCTTCATTATCTTGACTTTGGTCAGACATGAGATCTCCGTCTGTTTGAAATTTTTTTTCAGGAGGATCTTCAGGTACATCACCTTGACTGTTAATTAGATTGGGGTAATCTATTCCAGAAATAGTTTTACCTGATTCTTTTAGCTCAATATAAAAAGTCCACATTTTTAAAAAGTCGTAAACATATATAAGTCTCTTCTGAGAATCTTTGAAAATTTGATCTAGTTTCTCATTCTCCATTGAAGCATTATCATCGATTGAGAATATGGGAAGCTCTTTTACTTGCCCCCAGTCTTTATCTGATTCATAAAATGAAGCTAATTCGTTTCCGAGAAAACCAAACGATTTTGAAATTGCTTCATGTAAATTTTTAAGTGTGCTGTTAGCTTCAATTTCAATGTCTCTTAGCACATCTTCTTCAACATCTAATATTACTCTAATTCTGAAAATCATATTTTTTAAAGATACGAATCATAAAAAAACTTTGAGCTCCAAATAATAATGAAGCCAAGAACAAATGAATGGGTTGAGTAGAAAATGGAAATTTAAAATAGTACATCATAATTCCTGTGAGAATTTCTAATCCTATAAAAAGTATAATGCATTTAAATAAAAGAGGAATCTGTCCATTTTTTAATAATTTAAATCCAATAAAAACGTTAACCGCAAGGACAATGAGAGAAAAACTTCTATGAATATAAAAAAGGATAGGTGCTTTTGCTAACCAATTTGATTTTTTTTGCAAGCCCCAATAATTTATTTGAATATCAACAAACTCTCTTACTTGTACTCCAAATCCAATCTGGAGAACTGTCATTATTAAACTAATTAATATTAAAATTTTAAATGATTTTTCTCTTGGGAAATTTATATTGGACTGATTTTTTCTCTCTAAAAGAAAAACTAACAACAAGATAATTATCAAAGCCATAGCCATATGGGATGAAATTTTATATGACATTAAGTTCGAATCAACAACCAATTTTCCCAACCATGCTTGGAAGCCCATTCCAAGGATTAAAAAAAATGAAAATAAAATTTTAAAATAATCTTTTTTAAAACTAAAAATTGCCGTAATAAAAAGTAAAAGTGTAACAAGACCAGCAACCGCACCAAGGAGACGATTTAAAAATTCAACCCAAGTATGTGTAGAATTAAAAATTGAGTATTCATGTTTAGTATATGCCACCCAATTTTGTGAATTGTATATTTTGGTTGTTGTAAAATCATTTACAGCAACATAAAGGGATTCATCGACAATAATAATTTGTCCTTTCTTGTAATTATGATTTTTTTTCCAGTCTAGTTGCGACCGATCGGTTGGAGGGATAATGTAACCGAAACATTTGGGCCAGTCAGGACATCCCATACCACTTCCTGTCATTCTTACTGTAGCTCCAGCAGCTATAACTAAATAAACAAGTATTACACTTAAAATCAAAAGAAAATTATATGCTTTATTCATCTGGTTTTAATCCTAATCTTTCCCCCTCATTTTTCATTTTTTCAAAAGCTGATTCAAATTCGTTTGAAATTTCTCCATCTAATATTGCTTCTTTAATGGCATCTTTTATCAGTCCAATTTTTTTTGATGGCCCTAAACCAAAGTAACTCATTATTTCTTTTCCGCTAATAGGTGGCTTGAAATTTCTGAGTTGATCTTTTTCTTCAACTAAAGCGATCTTTTCTCTAACAATTTTGAAATTATTAAGGTATTTTTTTAAACGTATTTGATTTTTAGTTGTAATATCTGCTTCACATAAGGTAATTAAGTCATCAATGTCGGCTCCTGCATCAAAAATTAATCTTCTTACTGCAGAATCAGTAATATAATCTTCCGATATTATTATTGGTCTTGAGCTCATAAGTATTATTTTTTGGATATATTTTATCTTTTCATTTAAGGGCATTTTTAACCGCTTAAAAATCTTATAAACCATCTTAGAACCAACATACTCATGATTATGAAATGTCCAACCTGTTTTTGAATCAAATTTTCTAGTAGAAGCTTTCCCAATATCATGAAATAGGGCTGCCCAACGCAACCAAATATTTTTACTTTTTAAACATAAATTATCAACTACTTCTAATGTATGATAAAAATTGTCCTTATGTCTTTTTCCATCAATTTCTTCAATTCCTTTTAGTGAAACTAATTCTGGTAGTATGTGATCTAAAAGTTTCGTTTTTTCTAAAAGATAAAATCCCTTTGAGGGCCTTTCACAACACAAGATTTTAGTTAATTCTCCGACTATTCTTTCTTTTGAGATAATATCTATTCTTTCAGAATTACGAGTTATTGCGTCTAATGATCCTTTTTCGATTTGGAAACCAAGTTCAGTAGCAAATCGAATTGCTCTTAGCATTCTAAGTGGATCATCTGAATATGTAGTATTTGGATTTAATGGTGTACGTATAATCCCCTTTTTCAAATCATTTAAACCATTAAAAGGGTCAATTAGATTTCCATAATCTATTTTATTTAGACTAATGGCAATAGCATTAATTGTAAAGTCTCTTCTATTTTGATCATCTTCAAGTGTACCTGAAAACACTTTTGGGTTTCTACTTTGAAATGAATAAGATTCTTTTCTAGCACCAACAAATTCAATTTCTATACCTTTCCACTGGATCATCGCAGTTCCATAAGTTTTGAATGTTTTAACAGGTTTTGAACCCTTTAATTTCTTTTGAACTTCTGAAGCTAATTCAATTCCTGAACCTACAGCTACTATGTCAATATCTTTTTTAGGTTTTAATTTAATTAGATTATCTCTAACAAAACCACCAACGATATAAGATTCTATTTTTAATAGAGCAGAGGTAGTACTAATAATCTTAAATAGTTGTTCGTGTTTAGATCCAAATGAGAGATTTACAAATTCCAAAATTTAGTATGATTATTAAATTAGCTAGAACTTATTTTAAGCAGAAACATTGTGCTCTCTAAGTGCTTCATTCAGTGATGTTTTTTTATCGGTACTTTCTTTTCTTTTGCCAATTATTAATGCACATGGTACTTGATAGGAACCAGATTTAAAATTTTTGTTATAACTTCCTGGTATAACAACTGATCTTACTGGAATATTCCCTTTGGATTCAACTGGACTCTCACCAGTTACATCAATAATTTTTGTTGAGGCTGTTAAAACAACGTTAGCTCCTAAAACAGCTTCCTTTTGCACACGTACGCCTTCTACAACAATGCAACGAGAGCCAATAAACACATCATCTTCTATTATGACCGGTGCTGCTTGAATTGGTTCTAAAACACCACCAATTCCCACACCACCACTTAAATGAACATTCTTTCCAATCTGTGCACAGCTACCTACTGTAGCCCATGTATCAACCATTGATCCCTTGTCAACATATGCCCCAATGTTTACATAACTAGGCATAAGAATTACACCTGACGAGATGTAGGCTCCTTTTCTAGCTATAGCGTGAGGTACAACTCGAATTTGTTTGGATGCAAAGTTCTTTTTCAAAGGTATTTTGTCATGAAACTCAAGTGCCCCCATTTCTATAGTTTTCATTTTTTGAATTGGAAAATATAGAATAACAGCCTTTTTAATCCATTCGTTTACTTTCCAGTCCCGTTTTAAAGGTTCAGCTACCCTTAATATACCTTTGTCTAGCAGATCGATAACTTCTCTGATAGTTTCCTGAGTTTTCGATTCCATCAACAGGGATCTGTTTTCCCATGCAGCTTCAATAATTTCTTGCATATAATTTTTTTCCAAATTTAAAGAATTAGAAAATATTATAATCAATATGATCAATATGAATAAAGTATATTTGCTAAAAAAATATGGGCTGTTTAATAGGTATTGATTATGGAGAGAAAAGAACTGGTCTAGCATATACTGATCCAAATAAAATTATAGCTACTGGTCTGAAAAGCATCTTAACAAAAGACGTGATTAAATTTCTTACAGCCTATTTCGAAAAAGTTGAAGTTGAAATGCTAATTATTGGAAAACCAATTCAAAAGGACGGAAAACCTTCAGATGTCGAGGAAAAAATCAAGAAATTTATTAAGAATATAAAAACTAATTTCCCAGAAATAAAAATTGATCGTTATGATGAAAGATATACCTCAAAAATTGCAAGGAATTTTATTAATGGATCTGGAATGAAAAAAAAGATTAGACATGATAAGGGAATTATTGATAAAATTAGTGCCACTTTGATATTGCAATCTTACATTGAGTTTAAAAAAAATAAATTATGATTTTACCAATACTAGGCTATGGCTCACCTGTTTTAAAAAAAGCAGCAATTGATATTTCGCCTGAGTACCCAAACTTAAATGAACTAATTAGTAATATGTGGGATACTATGTATGCTGCAAAGGGTGTTGGTTTAGCCGCACCTCAAATAGGTTTGTCAATACGTCTTTTTGTAATCGACGCAACTCCATTTTTAGATGACGAAAATATGAATGACTTTGAATTAAATTCTATAAAGAACTTTAAAAAAGTCTTTATTAATCCAAAAATTATTGAGGAGAATGGAAATCATTGGGATTTTAATGAGGGCTGCTTAAGTATACCTGAAATAAGAGAAGATGTATCAAGAAGAAGTAAACTAATAATTGAATATTTTGATGAAAATTTTCAATCTAACAAATTAAAACTTAGTGGACTCGCTGCACGGGTTGTTCAACATGAGTATGATCATATAGAAGGAATTTTATTCATCGATCACATATCATCATTAAAAAAAAGACTTATCAAAGGTAAACTAAATAATATTTCCTCGGGATCAATTAAAGTTGACTACGAGATGAAGTTTATGAATAGAAAACTAAAATAATTTTTAGCTATTATAATTATATTTCAATAATGAATTCGAAATCAAAAAAATTAGATGCTTTTGCTAGGCTACTTGATATAATGGATTTGCTTAGAAATGATTGTCCGTGGGATAAAAAACAAACGATCGAAAGTTTGAGGCATCTGACAATTGAGGAAACATACGAATTGTCAGAATCAATTTTAAAAGGAGACAGGAATGGTATTAAAGAAGAACTTGGTGACGTATTATTACATGTAGTTTTCTATTCTAAAATTGCCAGTGAAGAAAATGCATTTGATATTAAAGATGTAATTGAGAAAATTTGTGAGAAATTAATTTATCGTCATCCACACATATTTGGTAAGATTAAAGTAAGGGACGAATATGAGGTAAAAAAAAACTGGGAAGCGCTAAAACTTAAAAAGGGTAAAAATAATTTATTAAGTGGAGTTCCACATTCACTTCCTTCTTTAATTAAAGCCCAACGAATTCAAGAAAAAGCTGCAGGTGTCGGTTTTGATTGGAGTACTGCAGAGGAAGTTTGGTCAAAAGTCGAAGAAGAATTGGCTGAGCTTAGAATTGAAATAAAGAAAGGAAATAAAAATAAAATTCAAGAAGAATTTGGAGATCTTTTTTTCTCTATAATTAATTATGCTCGTTTTTTGGATATTGATTCTGATAGTGCTCTGGAGAGAACAAATCAAAAGTTTACAAAACGTTTGTCTTTTATTGAAAATATTGCCAAAAAAAACGGAAAATCAATTAATGAGTTAACTATCAAACAGTTAAATAATTTATGGTCAGAAGCAAAAAATCACGACTGACTAGCAGAAGAAGTTTTCAGACCTTCTGAAGACTTACTATTATCTTCAATTGTTTCATTTTCGTTGGCTGATTTACTTTTTGAAGTTTTAATTTGTTTCAAATAAATATGTTCTTCATGAAGCTTTTTAATTTTCTTTTCGCAACTTTTTATTTGTTTCTCTACATTTTTAAATAATGGATTTTCAGAACTTGAATTGCTAAAAAATTCCAAATTATTTTCAAGCTGAGTCAGTTCACCCTTTAAATCTGATAACTCGTTTTTGACATTCTCATATTTGATATCCAATAGGTTTGAATCATATTCGAACATTTTTGTATTTATCGTTTTTAAAATGTCTTTTAACTCATCTTTTTCTAAATCAACTTTTTTAACTTTTGAAGTTATGCATTTAAAAAAAAGCTGATTATTTTTCGACTCATTTTTCATATCTAAAGTTCCCAAATCACTCCATATATTCAAGTATTCATTTAATTGATTTTGGATCAATTCTACACTATTATTAAATTGGGTTTTTTCGATTTTGTTCAAAAATAATTTTTTCTCCTCAAGTAATTTTTCTTGTTCACTTGTGATTCGTTTGTATCCTTTTTTTAACCGATCAAAATAAACTTTCTGAATTCCTGAAAATTCGTTCCACAGTTTGTTTTCAATTTTTCTTGGAATAAACCCAACATTTTTCCATTTTTTTTGAGTATTTTTCATTTCCTCAACACAACTATCCCAGTTATCACTTTCAAGTATTTTTTTTGAAAAATTTATAATTTCCTTTTTTTCATTGATGTTATTATTAAATATTTTTTTTTGTTCTTTATAAAATGCATTTTTCTTGCGCATAAAATCTGTACCGTACTCTCTAAAACTTTTCCATGAAGTTTTACTATTCTTAGCTGGAACGTAACCAATTTTTTTAAATTCTTCTCTTAACAAATTAAATTTTTTAAGTGTGTTTTGCCATCCATTATGATTATCAGGTATTTCATCGATGATTTTTTTCATATCCTTTAAAAGGCTATTTTTTTTAATCAGATTTTCTTGCATCAGTCCAAGTTTATTTTTCTGATATTCTTGTCTTTTTGTTTGAATCACCTTTGAGGCTTTCTGGAATCGAAGCCACAGACTTTCTCTATGTTCTTTAGCAACTGGACCTAAATCATTTTTCCATTTTTGATGAAGAATATTTAGATCACGAGACGCTTTCAATATATCCGTAGTATTTTTTAATGCTTCGGCTTTTTCAATAATTTTTAGCTTTTCATCATAATTATGCTTGTAATCAAGATCCCTAAATTCTCGGTCAAGATGTAAAAAAGCATAAAATCTTTCTACATGATGTTTAAATGTTTCCCAAATATTTTGACTCTCGCTTCTCGGGACTTGACCAATATTATACCAAGTTTCTTGAAGTGTTCTAAATGATTTATATGTCTTAGGATCTATTTGGTTTTGGTCTATTAGTTTTTTAATTTCCTCAATTATATTAATTTTTCTTTCGAGATTAATTTTTTTCGTTGCTTCCAGATTTTTATAGTAATCTCTTCTCTTTTTTCTGTACTCAAATGATATTTGATCAAAGTTTTTTTTGTAATCTGGTTTAAAAAAAAAGTCTATTTCATTACCCCCACCCTTTACAAATATTTTTTTTTGTTTATCTACTTCAATCTGAAATTTTTCTTCAAAAAGTTGCTCAATTTGCTTAATGTGTTGATGATTTTTTAACCATGCATCATCTTTACACATCTCATCTAAGGTTTTTAAAAGCTTGTCTAAAGAATATTTACTGTAATCAGTTATTTTCTCATTAAAATCTTTTTCATCTATATTTTTAGTCTTTTTTAATTCTCTTGGTTTATCTCCTATTATGTTTTTTTTTATTTTTTCCGTGGAGTTTTTCGATTCTTTTTTTTGAGAAATTATTTTACTATCAGATTTATCAGTCTTCTTTTTTTTTGATACTGTATCTTTCTTTTTTTGCGGCTTTGATTTTTCCTCCGCACTAGGTTGTAGAGTTTTCTCTTCCATAAGGTTTGTTTGTATTTGTACCTTAATATACAATTTTTTATTTTTGTACTAGGTTTAGTAAAGTTTAGGCTTTTTCGACCAAAGCCCCCATGATTTTTCTGCTTGGTATTTAAGCATTTTGTATCCATTTGTAATTTGGCATCCATTTGTCTTACCCCTTTTTAAAAACTCTGTTTCTTTTGGATTATATATTAGATCAAATAGCAAATGTTCTGAGTCTAAGTAGTTGTATGGAATGTTTGGTGCTTCATTAATTTTCGGGTATGTTCCGACTGGTGTTGTATTAATAATAAGGTTAGTTTTTTGTATGATTTCTTTAGTTATTTGGTAATAACCAATTTGATTTTTATCAGGATGACGAGAAACAATTTTAAAATCACATCCGATTTTATTTAATACATATTTTACGGCTTCTGAAGCACCTCCTGAACCAAGAATTAGTGCATTTTCTGGTTTCGATTTACATTTTTCTTTGAGTGCTTTATCAAATCCCAGGTAATCTGTGTTGTGTCCTATTTTCCTACCAGATGATTCAAAAACAATTGTATTAACCGCATTTATAGCCCTGGCTTCGTCTGATAGTTCGTCTAAGAATGGAATAATTGTTTTTTTGTAAGGAATTGTGACATTTAAACCCTTTAATGATCGGTTTTTATTTATGATTTTGTTAAAATCATTAATTTCCTTTAGATCGAAATTAAGATAAATACAATCATTCAAATTATTTTTTTTAAATTTTTCAGTGAAGTATTTTCTTGAAAAAGAGTAATCGATATTTCTACCAATTAAACCAAACAACTTAATTCGTTCTTTTTTCTTCATAATAATTCAAAACTAGAATAACCATTATACCAAATATAATACTTGAAAATTCAATATAAGTTTCTAATTTGTTTAGATCGGGCAGGTAATATTGAAAATTTGAAACGCTTTCTTTACCAACTGAGTTTAAAATGAAGTTTCCATATTCGTCATATAAATATTCTTTCGCTTTCCAGGGATATGCAAGTATTATTGTACCCAAAATGAAGCCGATTATTGTTGAAATTGTTTGGTTTGGAAATTTAATTAATACCAATTTTAGAAAATTGGAGAACATAACCAATCCAAAAATAGAACCTAAAATGAAAATACTTAAGATTAATAAAAGCCTTCTTGTGTAGGGTTCAAATAGAGATGAAAAATCAAAATAAATAAATTCAGAAATTAGGTAATACAGATTATTTACGGCATCAACAAGTAGTAAGTTATAATTTCCCATGATCAAAAGCAAAAAAGAACCTGAAAGACCAGGAATAGTCATTCCTGAGACACTTACGATGCCACAAAAAAATATAAAGAGTAGATTATCATTTTCTGTCATTGGATTTACAAAGCTTAGTAATAAACCAAATGTAAATCCCAAAAAACAGAAAAAAATTACACTTTTTTCCCATTTATCTATTTTCCTAAAAATTAAAAATATAGAAGCGAGAATCATACCAAAAAAACATGCCATGACATTAGTTTCGTAAAATTTTAGTAGATAATCTAGTATCAGCGAAAAACTAAAATAACTAATGACCACCCCTCCAAAAATTAAGAATAAAAATCTACCATTAACATATTTCCAAAATGCCTTAAATTCAAAATTTAAGAGTCGACTTAAAGCATTTAAATTTAATTTTTGAAAAGAATCAATAAGTTCGTTATAAAATCCAAAGACCAAGGCAATAATTCCTCCTGAAACTCCTGGCACTTTGTTTGCTATACCCATAGCTATACCCTTTATAATTAAAATTAGACCATTACTGATTGATTTTTTACTTGACAAAGTCATTATTTTCCAAAGAACGATTTAACTTTCTGTAAACCAAAAATTACTATAAAACCTAAAAACGCAAATCCAACTGCTTTGCTTAATTCTGGATCATCTCCATTATAATTTTGTGGTAATACAGAAAGCATCTTAAGATCACTATAAGTTTCACTAATGCTATTTCGCCAGGGCCAAACCTTATTTAAAGCACCAATCATTAATCCAATTAAAAATGACATAGTATTTTTTGGATACTTTTTCAAAAGAAAAGTTAAAAATTTAGAAAAAAACTTGATACCGAAGATAATACCAAAAAAAAATACTCCAAGAACAGGAGTTACCTTTGTAAATATCTCATTATTAAAATCTAAAATAAGCTCAAGTGCTTGCCGAAAATTTCTTAAAATAGTTTGATAGACACCCATTAAAAGAAGAATGTATGCTCCAGACACTCCAGGGAGAATCATAGCCGAAATTCCAAAAAAACCAGCTATAAATATATACCAAAGCGAGGCCACATTGATTGGATCTGGACTAATTTTTGATATTTGGTATGAGATCAAAACTCCAATTAAAAGTGAAATAAATGAAAATGTTTTTTTTTGAATTTCAATTTTAAGAAGATATATAAAACTTGCTAACAAAATTCCAAAAAAAAATGACCAAATAGCAATAGTTTCATTTTTTAAAAGCCACTCGAATATCCACGAAAATAAAATTATACTTGTTAAAATACCTGATAAAACCGCTATCAAAAAGTTACCATTAATTTTATTCCAAACAAATTTTATTCCGCTTGTTTTTATTTTACTAAAGGTTTTCCAGCTAATTGAATTTATTGTTTTCAGCAGTTCTTCGTAGATACCTGTGATTAATGCTACAGTGCCGCCAGAAACACCTGGAATTAAGTCTGCCCCACCTATCAGCAAACCTTTCATAAACAATACTAAATAACGCATTTATACTTTCTTAGAAATTAAAGTAGCAATTATAAATTAAAACAATTTTTTAGATTTATGCTTTCGCAACTAAATTATTGAGCCCAGGGAATAAAAACAAGAATAATTTTTTTTCTTCATTATTTAATTGATGAGGATTAAGTATTAATAACCCTTCATCAATTTTATTTAAATTAAGACAACAGCCTGCAATCCTAATTTCTAGATTTCTATTGTTCGGACAAAAAGAATAAGCATTTTCAGCTATAGAATGAGCTTTTTTCCAGTCTCTATTCTTAATTAAAAAATCAATAATTTTAAAAATAATATCGGATTCATAATACCCTAGACTTATCAGTTTCTGGCATGCTCTGAAAGCATCATTTTTATTCCTAATCTTTAAGCACAGTTCTGCATTATTTTTCCATAACTCAATAGAATCATCATTAATCGCCAAAGACTTTTCAAGATTAACTCTTGCTTTTTCAAATTTCTTACGTGAGATTAGAAAAATAATTAATGACTCCCAACACCTCTCATTTGTAGGCTCTAACTCCACAGATTCAAAATAAAATGTTTCAGCAGCATCAAAATTTCCAAGATTTTCATGACACCTTCCAATAGAATTTTGAATGAATGCATTTGATTCAGTTGTTTTTAAGGCTAGTTCATAATTCAAAATAGCCTCATTTAATCTTCCTAGCGATTCGAGTAATTTTCCTTTTTCAATATATGCGCCTGTGAAACTGTCATCACTAATTATAGCAAACTCGAAGGCTGATAATGCTTCCTTGCTTTTACCACATTTTAAGTAAACTTTACCTAGTTGATGCCATGCTACTTCACAATAGGGATCTGATTCTAAAACTTTGTTAAGAGAATCAATTGCAGCTTCTGTCATATTAAGTTGTTCATAACAGTATAATAAATTGTAAAGAGATGGGTAGTCTTCAGGATTATTACTCAGACAGTTCTTAAAAAAATAAGAAGCTTCGCTATAATTTTCAACAAGCAAATGTTCCATTCCTAGAAGATTCCAAATTTCATCAGGATCATCTGAAATTTTTAAAGCTTTGTGTAAGTAATTTATTGAACCAATATGGTCTCCTTTTTTTGAAGCTATATTAGCTCTTTGCAATGAAATTTCTTCATTAAATGGGTTTAGTTTCTCAATATATTCCAAAAGTTTTATAGCAACTTCATAATTTTCATCTAGAATATATATTTCGCTTTGTAAAAGAAGTAATCCGTGAAAACTTGGGTGTTGTTCTAGGCCCATTTTAAGAGCTCTTTTTGCCAGTTGTTTATCTCCGTGACTTAAATAATGAACAATAATTTCTTCAAATTCTTGAGGATCAAAATAGAAATTCATGTTAGTTTTTAGCATACGCTTAAACTTTTCTACACACGATTTAGTTTCGCCTGAATTGTGATTGTACATAGGTTAAAAACAACAGCTAAATTTAAAAACTCCTAACTAGAATAAAATTTTAGATCAATATTGTTTTTAACAAATTAATTAACACAAGAATACATTACAAAGTATTTAATACCTCACGAATAATCTTGCAACCTTTTTTTATTTCCCTTTCACTAATCGTTAATGGTGGCGATATCCTAAGCGCATTTTTTTTCCAAAGTAGTCTAAATAATAAGACACCCTTTTCAAGACATTCTTCTATAATTTTGTCAACCATTTCTGAATTTTTAACGATAGCTGCTAACATCAAACCTTTTCCTGTCAATTTAATAATTTCTGGATGTTTCAATTCATTTCTAAAAAGAGTCTCTTTTGTTTTAATCTGGCTAATTAAATTTGAATCTCTTAATACCCTCAGGGTAGCAAGTGCCGCTGATGCTACTACTGGATTACCTCCAAAAGTTGTAATGTGTCCAAGTTTAGGTTTGTCTTGGAAACATTTCATTAAATTATAAGAAGACGAAAAAGCTCCTATTGGTAATCCACCACCCATTCCCTTTCCCATTACAATTATATCAGGCTGAACATTAAAATGTTCAAACCCAAAAAAACGTCCTGTTCTTCCAAAACCTGGCTGAATCTCATCTAATATTAGTAATGCTCCCATTGAGTCGCACTTCGATTTTACATTTTGTAAATAATTAATGTCTGGTACAATAAATCCAGCACCACCTTGGATAGTCTCAAGTAAAACAGCAGCAGTTTTTTTTGTAATTTTTTCTAATTCACTATTATCATTAAATTTTATAAACTTTATTTCTGGTAATAATGGGCCATAACCTTTCTTTTGATTTTCTGAGCCTAACAAACTCAAGGACCCATGGGTACTTCCATGATAACTATTGTGAGCACCTATTAATTCAATTCTTCCAGTAGCTTTTTTGGCTAATTTTAAAGCTCCCTCAATTGCTTCGGTTCCTGAATTTGTCAGATAAACAGTTTCATGGTTTTTTGGAAGAAGCTCTAATAGTTCTTTACACAAGTTAACAGCTGGAGCTTGAGCGAATTCTCCATAAACCATAACGTGCATGTACTTTTTTATTTGATTCTTTATTGCTCTAGTTACTTTGGGATGGAGATGTCCTAAACTGCATGCTGATACACCAGCTACGAAATCTAAATATTTTTTCCCGTTGGTTGTTGTAATATAAGAACCTTTTGCTTTTTTAATCTCTAAAGAAAGTGGATAGGGATTCGTTTTTGCTTGAAATTTCAAAAAATCTTCTTTTAACGAATTCATTTTTCACTTATTTTAATATAAATTTTTAAAAGTTTTAAGGCTTAATTAATTTTTCATCTTTATCATAATTATCGAAAAGATCATATACACTAGTTGGGCGTTCATCGTCTCTCCAAATAAATCCTTTTAAAGTACGATCATTCAGTGGTATTTCATTCTCAGGATACACATTACCGGTTGGTGCAACCAAAAAAGTGATATCATTTATTTCTCCTTCCAAAAAATTCATCATTAGTCCACTACAGGTAGTTTTATCAATACCAATAAGTTGTAAGTCTTCATCATTATAGAGATAATAAATCATCTCAGTATTTTTTGTTATGATAATATTATCAAGATTTCCGTCTTTGAATGATCCATCTAGTAAACCCCCTTTGATTTGGTTAAAACCATTTTCACTCAACGTATCTTTTTCAATGATTAAAACATTTCCAATAATTTTTAAAGAATCTAATTTATTGGTTTCTTTATTTGAAATTAAATAAATTTTATCTCCTGACATTTGACTTTTGTCAAACCATATCACAGGATTAGATTTATTTTTTTGAGCTTCAGTGAAAATCTGTTCTTGTTTTCTTGTTAATGGTTTTCTCAATAGTTTAGTCAAACCAACTAATCTATCTAAATGAAGTGAATCTGATCGACCTGTAATGTCATTTTTTAGAATTTTTACATCATAATAGCCCCTAATTATCCTTTTTTCTTCAGGTCCCGTTGCAAGAAGTGTATCTGCATGAATATAAAGTGTGTCTTTATCAATAATATTGATAGATAATGCATTTTTTGTAACAACTGCTGAATCCCTAGCCTTAAATATTTCAGCATAGTGACCTTTAATAATTGAATTATTTATAGAATCAATAATACTAACATTTTCAGTTCCTGCTGCATAATTTTTTTCGTTTTCAAAGTATAGACTGTCACCTTTAATTATTTTATTATCATAGTAAAGGGTAGCATCTTTTTTAAAATATCCTTTTTCATTTTTAAGGTCATAAAAACCGCTCTTACATTCAATTGTGTAATTTTCACCTTCAATTTTTGAATCTCCAAAAAGGTAGGCTTCGTTTAGTTCTGTATAGTAATCTAATTGATTTGAATTAACAGTGTATTGTGGGTTGTATATGTTGACATTCGTAACAAATCGATATTTTTTTTCTTCTATATAGTATTTACCTCTGCTGCTAGTTAGTGTACTCGAACTATCAACAATTACTCCTTTACTTTCATAAAAAGCCTGATTAGTAACTCGATTCAATTTTAATTCCTCAGTAGAGAGTGATGTATCAGGACGTTTTAAAAAAACATTTCCGTTAGCTTTTGCAATTTTTGTTTTTCCATTGTATTCAATCTTTTTACATGTCATTTTTATTGTGTCTCCTTGTGTAAAAATTACATTCCCCTCAGCTTTAAAAAAATTATCTTTTGAATAAAAATAAGCCAAGTCTGATTCAATTAAAGCCCCTTCGTGAAATAGTAAGACCCTATTGTTTGTATCTTTAAAAAGTATATTTGCTCCAGGATAAGTTTGTTGATCTTTCCTTGATCCTCCTGCCTTTCGGATTTCGATAATCTTATTTTCTTGGCCCAATAAAGAGAAATTGATTGTAAATACTAATGTGAATATTAGAACATTAGATGAAATCCCCATTTTTAAAAATTGTTTGTTTTCGATCAGGACCTACTGAGATTATTTCTATTGGAACTTCTAATACATTCTCTAAAAAAGAGATGTAGCTTTTGAAATTTTTAGGAAGATCAGAGAAATTTTTAATTCTCGTTAGATCATCATCCCATCCCAAAAATTCCTTATATATTGGTTTAATGCTATTAGAATTTATATCAAAAGGAAAGTAATCAATTTCAACACCATCAACCTTGTATGCGGTACATATTTTTACTTTTTTAAGTCCACTAAGTACGTCTCCTTTCATCATCATTAATTTAGTTACGCCATTGATGTTTATAGAGTATTTTAAAGAAACAAGGTCAATCCAACCACATCGTCTCGCCCTTCCAGTGGTTGAACCAAACTCATTTCCAATTTTAGCTATTTTTTCAGCCTCTGAGTTAAAAAGTTCAGTAGGAAATGGACCACTTCCTACTCTAGTAGAATAAGCCTTGAATATTCCATAAACCTCCCCAATTTGGTTTGGAGCGACTCCAAGACCAATACAAGCTCCCGCAGCAGTTGTGGTTGAAGATGTAACAAATGGATAAGTACCAAAATCGATATCAAGAAGTGAACCCTGAGCACCCTCACCCAAAATTTTCATTCCAGCTTGTATTGAGTTTAATAAAAATTGTTCACTATCAATAAGTTGTAGTTTTTTAAGTGATTCTACACTTTTAAAAAATTTTTTTTCATACTCATTTAGATTATAATCCTTAGTAGGATTGTAATTTTTTAAAATTTCCAAGTGTTTTTTAGTTAGCTTGAAATACTTTATCTTCCATTTCTTGTCTAAAATATCCCCGACACGTAGACCATTTCTCCCAGTTTTATCCATGTAAGTAGGACCAATTCCTTTAAGGGTAGATCCGATTTTTAATTTTCCTTTCGCTTCTTCTGAAGCTTCATCAAGAATTTTATGAGTAGGAAGAATTATGTGCGCCTTTTTAGAAATTAAAAGTTTTTTATAAAAATCTATATTGTATGAACCTAGGCCATCTATTTCACTTTTAAGAGTTATAGGATCTATTACAACACCATTTCCTATGAGGTTTAAGGAATTAGGATGAAAAATTCCCGAGGGAATTGTGTGGAGCACGTGCTTTTTTCCATTAAATATTAATGTATGTCCAGCATTTGGTCCTCCTTGAAATCTTGCAACTATATCATATTTATTAGTTAATACATCAACAATCTTTCCTTTTCCCTCATCTCCCCACTGAAGTCCTAGAATTAAATCAATTCCCATTGAAATTATTTATTTTTTTTGGTACCGTAGAAATATAGTGAATGATTTAAAATTTCGACCTCAAAAATGTCTTCAATAGTTTTTTTTATTTCTTGGATTCTAGGGTCACAAAACTCCTTAACTTCTCCAGTTTCTGTATTTATAAAATGATCATGCTGGTGATCAAAATAACATTTTTCGTACTGAGCTTGATTTTTACCAAACTGATGCTTTCTAACTAAACCGCAATCTAGAAGAAGTTCAATTGTGTTATATAAGGTTGCTCTACTCACACGATAGTTTTTGTTTTTCATTTTGATGTAAAGGGATTCAATGTCAAAATGTTCAATACTATCATATATTTCAAATAATATGGCAAATCTTTCGGGTGTCTTACGGTGACCATTCAGGTTAAGAAAATTTACAAAAACCTCTTTTACGATATCTTGATTAGATTTTTTAAATTGTATCATACTGCAAAGATAGGTATTAAGGTTTATTCTCTGACAATTTTATCAATACCATTAACCTTGGATAAATTTTTAACTAATTTTATTAAAACGTTTTTATTAGGAACACTCACATGAATTACTCCTGTAAAGTAGGAATCTTCACTATCGAAATTTATTTTGCTAATATCGACACTCATATTATTGGAAATCAGTTTCGTAACCTCGTTAACTAAACCTTTTCTGTCAATTCCAGATAATTTTAATGTAGCGTTGTATTCTTGAGAACTTGAATCAACCCATTTTGAAGATATTACTCTATATGCAAAATTGGATTGTAAACTTAAAGCATTTTGACATTCCTTGTGGTGTACTTTTATTCCTTCATTTGAAGTTACAAATCCAAAAATAGGGTCCCCAGGAATTGGACTACAACAACTGGCAATACTATGGGCAAGCTTTTCTTTTTCCTTCCCGAAAATAATTTGATCAAGTCTTTCACTATATTTTTGATTTTCTTTTTCAGATGGATCTTTTTTCTTTTTTACTCTCCTCTTAAAAAAATTTAATAATTTGTTCTGGTATGATTTTGCAAACTCTTTGAGCTTTTTATTGTCAAGCGAACCAATTGCTACCCTGTAGTGGAGGTCTTGAACATTTTTTAATTTAAAATATTCTAACATTTGACTTATGGTTTTATCACTTTGATTTAATTTTAGTGATTTAAGTTTTCTTCTAAGGATTTCCTTTCCTTCAATTACTCTAATTTTTTTCTCTTCATTTATGGAGGATTTTATAATTGACCTAGCACGTGATGTTACAACAAAATCTAACCAATTAATTGTGGGTTTAATATTTTCTGATGTAATTACTTCTATCTGATCACCACTCTTTAATATTTTACTCAGTGGAACCAGTCTATTATTAACCCTAATACCTCGTGTTTTTTTTCCAATCTCAGAGTGAATAAAAAAAGCAAAATCTAATGCTGTAGAACCTTGTGGTAAAGACTTTAACTCTCCTTTTGGAGTAAATACAAAAATTTCCTCAGCATAAAGATTTAGCTTAAAATCTTGAACAAAATCAACAGCATTACCTGTATTATTTTCTAAAACCTCTCGAAGTCTATTTAGCCAGTTTTCTATACCAATATCTTTATGATTTCCTTGTTTGTATTTGTAATGAGCAGCATATCCTTTTTCTGCAATTTCATTCATTCTTTCGGATCTTATTTGAATTTCAACCCATTTATTTGAAGGTCCCATTACGGTAATATGTAGAGCCTCATAGCCAGTAGATTTTGGAGCCGAAATCCAATCTCTTAGTCTAGTAGGATTAGGGGTGAAGTTGTCTGTAATAATCGAATAAATTTTCCATGCTAAAAACTTTTCGTCACTCTGATTTGATTTGTAAATAATTCTTATGGCAAATTTGTCATAAACTTTTTCAAAAGAAATGTTTTGAGTCAGCATCTTCCTGTGAATTGAATAGATAGATTTACTCCTTCCTTTTATTGCAAATTTGAGGCTTTCTTTTCTTAATTCCTTACCTAAAAATCTTGTAAAAGATTTAATGTACTCATCTTGTAATTCTTTTGTTTCTTCGACTTTTTCTTTAATTGACTGATATCTCTCTGGCTCAGTATATTTTAAGCTCAGGTCCTCTAATTCATTCTTAACATTATAAAGCCCTATTCGATGTGCTAGTGGAGCATAAATGTAAAGTGTTTCTGAAGCTATTTTTATTTGTTTATATTCAGGCATAGCATCCATGGTTTGCATATTATGCAAACGGTCGGCAATTTTAATAATTATAACTCTTACATCGTCATTAAGTGTTAGTAACATTTTTCTAAAATTTTCTGCTTGTAGAGAAATGTTCTTATCCTTCTTTAGGTTAGAAATTTTTGTAAGTCCATGAACAATTTTAGCAACGTTATTTCCAAGCAATTTTTCAATATCTCCTAGAGTAAATTTTGTGTCTTCAGCCACATCATGTAACAGTGCTGCACAAATAGAGGTTGAATCCAACCCAATTTGTTGAGCAACAATTTTTGCAACACTTATAGGATGAAAAATATATGCTTCACCTGATTTTCGTCTTTGTTCACTGTGAGCCTCTACGGCCATATCAAATGCGAGTCTTATCATTTTTTTATCCGAATCACCCAAGGTTTGATAGCTAATTCTTAATAACTCTTTATATTGATTTGCAATTTTTTTGTTCTCTATTTTAGAATCTACAACCATACTAAATGAAATATACTAAAGAAATATGTTCTTATCAAGTTTGTTGTTTTTTCGAACAGCTTCATATATTAATATGCCTGCGGAAACTGATAAATTTAAAGAATTAGATTTTTTCGCCATTGGGATAACTAAATTTTCACTTGCTACTTCTGACCATAAATTGCTCAAGCCTTCACTTTCTGATCCAATCACTAATGCACATGGTAATTGATAATCGAACAAATCATATCTTACTGAATCTTTCTTAATAAATGTAGTTAAGATGCTAAACTCCTTTTTTTTTAAAAATGATACAACATTTTCATTAGATTCAATTGCAGTAGGTATTTTAAATATATCTCCAAGGCTAGAACGTATACTGTTTGGATTGTAGAAATCGGTTTTTGGATTAGAAATTATAATTGCATCAATTTTAGCTGCAGCTGCAGTTCTGAACAACGCCCCTATATTTCCTGGTTTTTCCGGTTCTTCCAAAACAACAATTATCGATTTTCTGGAGAGCTTAAGAGTTTTTAATACATGTGATTTACTTCTTGCTATAGCTATGATTTTTTCACCACCTGATCTAATACTTATTTTTTTAAAAGTTTTTTTTTCTATAACTGAAGTTGGTGTATTATTGATTGCACTTTTTATGTTAACATTATTAAAGCCAATTCCTTCTTCTAAAAAAATTCTTTCAAGTATATAATTAGAATTTAGTGCATTAATAATTTCTCTTTCGCCTTCAATAACAAATAGACCCTGTTTTTTTCTTTCTCTTGACTTTTTATAAAGAAGAAGCATTTTTTTAAGTTCCAAATTTTTAGCACTTCTTATAACTTTCACTAATGTATTTTAAAATTGCAGTCATCAAATTAATCAAATTTGTATTTATATACATTATTTTTTTTAAGATACCCTATAACTAATCCCACCATTCCATCATAGCTCTCAATTCCCATTGATTGGCCATTAGCTTTTAAATATGAATCATAACTTTTTTTTATTAGTGGTTCAAATGGATTCTCATATTGATTCCAAAACCTTGATATTTCTTTGTAGCTCTCAAGTATCCCAGGGTTTAATAATTTCATATATTTTTTTGCACTAACAGGATCTGTTTTTAACAGTTCTGAATAACAATAACTTAATGCGAAAGTAAGTCCTGCATATTTAATATAAGGGTCCGAATTTTTTAAACTTGTAATAAAAGCAATGAAGTTTGCCTCACTTTCAGATGCAAAGCCAGCTTGGTGTGCTATTTCGTGAGCAGCGGTAATAATAAAATTCAGCTTGGGAATATTTAAGTTGATATTAGATTCTAAAGTGAAAGGATTCAAGTAGCCAGCAAAACCCATATAATTTAATAAATTACTCCATAATGATTTTTTTATAAATGGTCTTCTTTCAAACTTTTGAAAGAAATTAAAGTCTCTGCAAATTATTTCAATAATCTGATCTGATTCATATGTAACTTTCACAACTTCACCTTTATGATCTGTCAATTTGTTATGTAATAAATTTGATGATTTAACAAGATAATCTACAGTATTTATTAATTCATTCTTTTTATACTTTAAATCCAAATTCATTTTTTTGTTAAGTGGCAAACGGTAATAATTTAATCCCCAGTTTAGATTAAAAACTAAAAAAATCAATGAAAAAGTTGAAGTGGAGTTTATAAAAATTGAACTTATTGATAATTTTTTTCTAAATAGTTTTAAAAATAACAATGGAATCATAATTATACCAAAACCATACAACAAATCTCCTACTGGATAATAAAAATTGTTAAAAAAGAAGACATGGGTTTTGTAGATAAATGGGTATATATGTGCACTGTAATATGTTTCAATCCATTTGGGATTATCTTTAAAAAAATTTAACGCAATAATCTGAATTGGCAATAAACAAATAAGAGTTAAACGAACATTTTTAGACCTCAATTTATTAATTCGTGATTTTTTAAGAACTAATCTTCTACAGAGTTAATCTCTATCTCAAAAATTAAATCAGACATTGGAGGAATACCCTGTACTCCATTATCGCCATAAGCAATTTTATAGGGTAAAAATAGTGTCGCTTTATCACCTACTTTGAGTAATCGTACCCCTTCTTTGAAGCCTTCAATCATAGCATCATTTTGACCCACACTTGCCAATATGGGTTGGTATCTTCCAGAATTCTTTCTTTGCATACTGAAAACTCCATTGAAATTTGCTACTTCTTCAACACTTGTCTCTAAAAGAGTCCCATCTTTAAAATATACGGAATAATTTAATCTTGCTTTATTAGATACCTTTACAGCTCTTCCGTCACCTTTAGAGGTTATAATATATTTTAAACCTGATTTTGTTTTTTTAGATTGTTTTTCAAGCGAGGTAAATTTTAAATAATTTTTATTTGTGGCATTGGATTTTTTTTCTTCATTTTCTTTTGCTACTAATTCCTTTTTCACAAAATAATTTTCGAAAATTTTTGATGCATCAAAATTTTTTGCCTCATCCCCATTTCTAATTATTTTTATGCTTTTAATTAGGTCATTTTGTTCAATACTATCGACAACCTTTTGTCCTCTTATAACTTCTCCAAAAACAGTGTGCCTGCCGTCCAGCCAAGGGGTTGCTTTATGTGTGATAAAAAACTGGCTTCCATTAGTTCCAGGACCACTATTTGCCATAGACAGAATTCCTGGACCTTTGTGTGTTAACTCACTAAACTCGTCATCAAATTTATAACCTGGTCCTCCTGTTCCATTTCCCAGGGGATCACCGCCTTGTATCATAAAATCATCAATAACCCTATGGAATTTTAAACCGTCATAAAACATTTTTGATTTAAATTCTTCATTAACTCTTGGGTTGTCCCCTTGACTTAGGGACACAAAATTTGCAACAGTAACAGGGGCTTCTTTGATGGCTAATTTTAAAATTATAGGACCTTTATTTGTTTCTATTTGAGCATAAAGTCCTTCCTCCAGGTCAGGATTTATATCATCACAATATAAAAATAAACTTATTAGCAGTAGAATTGAAATATTTTTTTTAGAAATCATAATTTTATAAATAGTTTATAATCTTTCGATTGTGTAACGAAGAGGTTGGTTAACTCCAACTTTATTTCCATCACCTTGGAATCCATAACAAAGGTATGAAGGAAAAAGAAATACAACAATTTCATTGGGTCTCATCAGGCGAATTCCTTCTCTTAAAGCAGGTAATATATTGTCTTTGTCAACTATATAGTCAACAATGCCTGATTCATTTTTGGGGTAGAGTAATTTTTTATCTAAATCTTCGACTTTATAACTAAAACGCAATCTTGTCCCTTTTTGAGGAAGAGGTTTTCTCTCAGAAACCTTTTTAACATATGCATATAAAAATCCTTTTTGTGAATTATTAAAGGATAGTAGACTATCTTTTTTCGCGGATTCCTTTATCATTAAATCCTCTCTAGCTAAAAGGATTTTATTTCTTGAAGCTGAGTCGCTCAAAAATGTTCTCTTTCCTTTATTTAAAGGATAGCGGGCATTATTTTCTAAACACGAACAAAAAATTACAATTAACAGATAAAATAAATCCCGTTTCATAGATAAATTAGCTATATCAATTCAGATATGTGATTTTTCAAAGCATTTTTGAAATGAGTTATTGTTTTATCCAAGGATTCCATCGATACACCACCGGCAGCATTTAGGTGACCTCCACCATTAAAATAATTTCTTGCAAAATTGTCAACAGAAAAATTACCTTGTGATCTGAATGACATTTTTATTTTGCCTTCATTTTCGTTTTCGATCATCATACACGAAAAATTTACACCTTTTAAACTAAGTCCGTAGTTAACGAATCCCTCAGTATCCCCTTTTTTAAAGTCACATAAAACCAATTCTTTCTTTGAAAGTGTAATATAAACGACTGGCAGATCAGGAATTTTAATTAAATTTGAAAGAGAAATACCGAGCAATTTTAATCTGCTCAACGAAGAACTATCAAATATTTTTTGATGGATATCACTACCATTTGCTCCAAGATTTATAAGATGTGATACAACTTTATGGGTAGTAGAGGTTGTAGAAGGATATCGAAATGAGCCTGTATCAGTCATGATACCCGTGTATAGACAACATGCAATTTTTTTATCCAGTAATTTAGATTCTGATGCATTAATAATATTGTAAACCATCTCACATGTAGAACTCATACTTGGATCGGAATAATTAAGATTTGCAAAAAATTCAGGTGATTCGTGGTGATCTATCATGATTTTATCAACTTTGGTTTTTTTAACAATTTCACTCAGATCTTGTATCCTTGAAAGGGAGTTAAAATCCAAACCAAAAATTAATTCTGCACTATTAATCTTATCCCTTGCAATACTTGGTGTTTTTGAAAATTTTATTATATCTGACTCTCCAGGTAGCCACTTTAGAAAGTTTGGGTAATCATTAGGGGAAACAATGTTTACTTCATGTTTTTTTGCATCCAGAAAGTGTTTTAATGCTAGTGCACTTCCGAGTGCGTCACCATCTGGGTTTCGGTGAGGAATAATTACAATTTTTTTTTGGGTCGATATTATTTTCTTAAAAGCAGATAAAAAATTATTTTCCATTTAAGGCAAAGATAGTACTTTAGTAATTGTTTGATTCAACAGAAAACTTATTTTATGAAGCAAATAAAATTCATTTACAAGCAGACGATACATCCAACTTTATTAATTTTACTAAAAAAATGGAAAATATAACTTTTATGATGATTAAGCCAGATGCTGTTGAAAATGGTTTTATTGGAAATATAATCGAAAAAGTAACATCTGCTGGATTTAAATTTAAAGCCCTTAAACTAACTCA
>CETK01078782.1_pt1 | contig 37347 bp, 21 predicted proteins | sample 361431 | NCBI WGS metagenome assembly CETK01 (sample SAMEA2622452, study PRJEB7988) | marine metagenome | biome: marine biome (ENVO:00000447); feature: surface water layer (ENVO:00002042); material: "saline water (ENVO:00002010), including plankton (ENVO:xxxxxxxx)" | depth 5 m | reverse complement strand
ATATATATATAAATCGGATATTTATTATTATACAATTATTTTTCTTAATAAATTATATAATGGAAGTATTAGATAATTTAATGGGACCATTAGACTCTATGTATTGTATCTATTTTTACATTGCTGGTATAGTAGCACTTGCTGGTGCTGTATTTGCTGGTTTAGGTATTATTCCTTGTTTAATGGATAAGAAAAAGCAACAATATTGTATTCATTTAGTTATGTTAACAATACAAATGTTGCTAGGATATTTAGTGAATAGATTATTATATAATATGTGTACCAAATAATTGATCGTATGATATCTAATAATCAATTATTTATCTGGACCATTCATTTCGGTAACCTTCGCTTTACTTCCAGTTAAATCTTCAGCAGCTTTCTTCAGTTCTTCCATGGTAGGAATATGAGCGTCAGGGACAACAGGTTGTAATTTCCTATAGTTCTCAGGAAAATCAATAATAGCAGGTAATCTGATAACACCTTTATCTTGTCTATAATAAGAAGGTATATATTTGAAATCATTTTTACGATATGGATGAACAGCTATAGTATCTTTTGAAACTTGGGATGAGATAACTATCCTTACAATTTTAGGTTTTGATTTATTTTGAGTTGCTAGATACTTTTCAACAAATGCTACCTGACCAGCAGCTTTTACAAAACAAACCATTTCATTACCTTCAGTTCCACAAATATTATCCATTAATAATCCATTATGATCTTCTAATAATCCGTGTGCTAGCCATGGATAACCAAGACCTACTCCTTTAGCAAAGAAACCTTTAAAGCTCCAGGGATCTGTAATGCCTAATGTTTCCCATTTTCTTTTTAGGTCATTATCATCTAAATTTTTACCTGTGACGAGCTTATGTAATTTTTCTTTTAATTCCAGTTGTCGTTTTCCCCATTCACTAGCATTTAAATCAAACTCACCATCTTTATTGAAAACCTGAGGACAACACATTCTCACAGGACCACTCATCCTATGGTCGGTATGTAAATACATAACGTAGTTACGTGTATGTGGTGCGTAAGCCAATTCGAAATTTGTTTTAGAACTCATGATAGTATAATAAATTACTATATTGTATAGTTTTTAAATCAATTTTGTAAAGCCAGGTGCTTTTTTTTTAGTGCCTATTTCAAAGTAATAAAATTGAATTTATTTGATGATATAATATTATAGCATTATAATAATAAATCATGACATCAAAAATGCCAGCAGAATGCGACATATGTTGCGAAACGTTTACAAAACAAGCAAGAAAACCAATACATTGTAAAAAATGTAACTTGGTAGCATGTGCTTGTTGTGTAAAAAATTATTTATTGAGTAAAAAGGATCCTCATTGTATGGGATGTAAAGTTGGTTGGACAGACGCATATTGTAGTGAAATTTTAGGTGGATTTATGCATGGAGCATATAGAAACCACACTAAACAATTACTATGGGATATTGAAAAAGCTAGAATGCCAGAGACTATGCCTGCTGTTGAAAGAGTAATTAAGATAAGGAAAATGAAAGAAGAAGAAACTAAAATGGCAGCACAGATGGAGGAAGCTAGACGAGTATGGGAAAATCTTAAACGAATGCACGATACGTTGAAATACAATATACAGAATGGAAATATTGATGGTTCGTCAAAAGAAGAAATGGAACAGAAAAAGAGAAGCTTTCATCGTGCCTGCCCAGTTGCTGGTTGTGCTGGTTTCTTATCATCGCAATGGAAGTGTGGTGTTTGTGAAACTTGGACTTGTAAAGATTGTATGGAAGTTATTGGAAAAGATAAAGAAGCAGAACATGTTTGTAATCCTGATGTTTTGGCGAGCGCGCAATTATTGAAGAAGGAAACAAAACCGTGTCCGTCTTGTTCAGCTGCTATATATAAGATATCAGGATGTGACCAGATGTGGTGTACACAATGTAAAGTAGCGTTTTCTTGGAAAACAGGTTTAAAAGTTCATGGAACAATTCATAATCCACATTTTTATGAGTGGCAGAGAAAAAATGGTGGTGCTCGTCCAAATCCAGGTGCTATTGCGTGTGGAGGAGTACCAGCATGGGGTAATTATCTTCATAGATTACAAAAACTAGAATTTCCTCATTGGGAAGGACATAATTATATAGATGATTGTGTAAGAAATGCTAGGATAATGCAAGGTTATTTAGCAGGAAGCGGTGTTCATACATACGGAGAATCTAGTAATCTTTGGCATTTAGGGGTGCGACGAGAGGTTGGTCAAGAAACTTTTAAATTAATGGTAGAGTCAGGCGTTACTATAAGAACAGGAAGAAATGCGGAAAATATGGAACGTATTCCTATGAAATGTTTTGATGTTACAGAGTTACATGATATGGATGATAACCTTACAGGCAACGTAAGACTTGAATTGAAAACGTCAAAAATGGCTTTAGATATGTATAGGTTAATGGACTATCTTCAAAAAAAACATCGGGCCGCAACTCATTTTCAAAATGTAGAATTGGATCGTTTAAGACGAAATGTTAATAGACAAAATAATGATAATGAATCGGATAGAGTTTCATATATATTGAAAGAAGTGACAGAAAAATATTTCAAAACTAAATTGATAAAAAAAGATAGAAAACAGAAAAAACAGAGAGCAATTTTAGATATATTTGAAGTATTTAATGGTGTTATGAGAGATTGTGTAAGGGCAATTTATGATATTATTGAAATCTCCAAAAGAAGCAGTAATGTTATTATTAAAACTATAAGAGAACAGGCAGAAAGGATGGAGAATGTTAGAAAATATGCCAATACCGAACTATTGAAAATAAGTAAAACATACAAACAAGTAGTGCCATATATTAAAAGAGATGGTTATGCATCATATGAAACTATTAAATATGAAGGTGAAATAAAGAAACGTTGTGAAGAACTAGGTGGTATAGAACAGTTATTCGCCCCTATAGTAGGTACTAAAAAAAGTGGTCCTAGAAGTGATCATTTCGATTATTCAATCCCACGTGCTCTAAGAAAAGACTATATAATTCCTAAAAGGGATATAGATATAGAGAAAGCATTTAAGGTATATAGACTAGGTATGATTGATAGGAGAAGAAGGTATTAAATACTTACTATTTTATAAATAAATTTCTTAAAAATGTAAATACTATTTTAATATTATTTACATCTTTTTTAATGTTGGGACAAATATGACCTCTTTTAATTTCACCGCAACTATCACATCTATATTTTTTAAAAGAGAATATAGGTGTTAGATTACAAGTTTTTACTTTTTTATTTTTATTTTTTTTCATCAATAGCTGTCTATGCTTTTCATCTTTTTTACGATGACATATAGAACATCTTCTAATGTCTTTCTTTTTATTTTTCCAATACCAATTACCTTGTTTATTAGATTTGAATTCCTTAAATGGTGGAGTAGATGATATTCTTTCTTTCTTTAATGAGAAACAACTATGATTCCAACCTCTTTTTAAATGTTTACTACCTTTAAAAACTAGATGTTCCAAATACATTAATACTTTCCAATCGCCTCTTTCTAATATTTCTTCCCTTGAAATATGATATTTGCCGTGATAAATATAGGAATTGAAATAATCATTATCATATATTTTAACTCCCACATCTTCAGATCTTACTGGAAAATTTTTAATTATACCAATACCTTCTATTTCATTTGTTTCGTTATTCATTTCTAAAATAAATACTCCTTTATCAGTTGGAATTTTATCACATATAGGTGTCATCAATGTTATGACAGTATAATTACTTTTGTTATTTTCTTTTTTCCATTTGATATTTTCTTTGTATGTTTGTGTTGTAAATTTAGATGTTCCAATATGTTGAATTGATTTAATGAAATCAATATCACTTTGTTTCATGAATTGTATTAAGGGTTATAGAATATTTTTATATTCAATTTTATATATAATGGACCCTAAGATGCATATATATATAAATTTAATGTTTGTTTTATTGTTTGTTATAATATTAATTGATGTAAAACAGAAAAAAAATATAGAATTGGCACAAAATGCTATAATAGTTTTTATTATTATTATGTTATTAAAGATATTATTATGGGGATACGAAATAAATAATGGTAAGAAGGATAGTTGTGATATAGTGAAAGATTGGTTTGATTGTTAATTACACCAGATCAGCATATTTGATGTTTTCTTTGCTTTATCCCAATTTTTCTTTGCGTTAGCTGATACTTTTTTTACATTACAAGATAAGTTAAATAATGTTTGCGTGAGGTTAGGTTTTTCTTTTTCTTTGTTTATTTCTTTCACAATATCAAGATCTTCAGGATTTGTATCATAAATTTTGGTTAGCTTGGCTTCTTTTTTAAGAAAGAAAGCTTTATAATATTCTTTTTGTAATTTAATCAATTTATCATTTTTTTCAATTAAATCTCTAGGATATTTTCCAATGCGTGTAAATGCTTTTGTATAACTTTTATTTCTATTTGTGTGCATATGTAGTACCATGGCGGAAGGTATCCATTCTTCGTCTATACCTTTTTGTTCCCAATCTCTATTTATCATTTCGTATTTGTCAAAGAAGTGTCGTATATGTTTAGCGTGACAATCTTTAAATCCTCCATAGTTATAATTTAATTCATTCAAGATTTTTTGATCACCTTTATTAAAATTTATTTTTAAACGTGTAATATTATGATTTAATAGTGCTGTTTTTATTAAAATAGCAGTTTGATGATCTTTTTCTTTCATAGCTTTTTCAGCTAGTTTTAAATAAAAATGAATATTATGTTTTACTTTTTGTTTTGTTAGATATTTTTCTCCATCACTCAATATTAAAATAACTAGATTTGTTACAGCATTATTAGTATAATAAGGTATAGAATGTTCTTTATTATAAAGATAACTAATAAGTTTTTTGGCTGCTTTTCTCATTGTTATCGAATTTTCTTCTAACTTTTTATCAAAATCAGTAGTCATAAAGTCAAAAAATACTTTTTTAAGATTAAAATTCCTATATCCTAAGCAACCTGTACTTGCTCTTCTATTTTGATTTGAGGGAGAGGGAGGAGGTGTATTATCGGACCAACTATTCATTTTATTTAATTTATTAGTAGGCGAAAACATATTTACAGGTTTAAACATTTCACAACCCACCAACGATAGAGTTCTACTCTTTCTTTTTATTGGCATTATTATACTTATTTAAAAATAAATTGTTTTTAAATAATAATAAAATGAATCCTTTCTGTGACTGTTTATTAGTTTTTTGGGGTTGTTATTGTTGCGGACATATTGGATTATTTGGTTATGATATAATAGACGAACAATTTGATGTAACTAATAAATGCAAAGATTTATGTGAAAAAATGAAGAAAAAGAAGGGATATGAAAGAGTTGAATTAGAAATAGAAGAATATGAACCAGAAATGATGTTACCGGAAACAGGGAAAGATAAGATGCTATATAAGTCATATAAACCTATGGAAACTTTATATGAAATGGGTGAGGGAGATTAAGCATGATTTTTTTTCTTACATTTCCCATTAAGACAAGTATAAACACCTCTTGCTACTGTGTTACAATCATTCCCTATCAAACCTTTTACGTAATAACACGGGTCTCCTTCCGCTTTTGGCGGGGGATGGCACTCATATCTAGGTCCCCTTCTCTTTCCTGTAGTACCCCAACCTTCTATTGTACATTTTTTACCGTCGCCTACACCTCCTCTTCTGGAACGTCTTCTACGTCTTTTTCTCTTTTTCTTTGTACGTCTTCTCTTCTTTTTCTTTGTACGTCTTCTTTTCTTTTTCTTTGTACGTCTTCTTCTTGATTTCTTTTTTCTTCTTCGACCACCTCTTAGCCCTATACAAGCATCTAAGTCCTGTTCATTGCTTTCACGAACGTATCCACACTTTTCTTTCATCGCTTCCCTTAGTTCCTTTAATTTATCATCATCTCTATCTTCCCAACACTTTTCAACATCTTTAAATCTTTCACTACAAATAAAATTGTCTGGATCAGACATATATATATAGGTTAGATTTTATCGCATCTTCATATTATCAATAATATAGAAATAGATGGACCATTGTGCGAAGCTTTTAACATAATTTGCGTGTAGTCCTCTATAGAAAGCAGGAATACCACCTTCTGTTTTATAAATTTTTTTGATAGCATCGGTAAACCCGTTATATTTTGGAACAGTTGGATCATATCCTTGTAATTGTAATCTCCTTCTTAATAAATCTGTAGGATAAGTTATAGTTAAAGCCATAATACTAGCTAAACCACCATTTAGAAATGGGTATTGTGTGTTATATTTTTTAACTTTATCTTGAAAGTAAAATAATAATCCACTAAAACTTCCGAATCCCATTATACTAGTTCCAAGTCCTCCATATAATCTTTTTATAGGTGTCTTTCTAATAACATCAGTTATACCATTATATTTATTTTTATTCATTTGTAAAGAGATGTAACTTCTAGTTGTTTCAAGTGGATAAATAAGCGACATACTAACACAACCAGAAGCAGCTCCAGAAATAAGTTTATTTTCGACCGATTTATTAATTTCCTTGAAGATCATATAATTTAAGGTGTATTGAGGTGTGCCTTTTACAAGATTAACATAATTCCCTTTCCATAAATGTCTAATACCTTCCTTTCTAATAACATCTTTTAAAGTTGAATTAGGAATAAAATGATTTTGTCTTTGTATTCTCCATAACTCGATAGGTGCTGTCAAAGTTTTAGAAATAGCAGAAGAAACGGTGCCTTTGAAAAAATTATCTAAAAGATCGCTCATCATTCTAATATATTAAGAATAAAATTTTTAAATAACAATTATATATATATAATGTTGGATTTGGGAATAAGCGAATTACAAGAAAAAATAATAAAAGAAGAGAAAATTATTGAGAAAATTTATGGTCCAGACGGTAAGCATCATGATATAATAACGGCTGTATTATTATTGTGTTTATTTTTGAAGATGTATTTTCAAGGAGATTTGAAAGGTATTTTACATGAATTAAAATTAAATAGTATTCCGCTAAGAAATAGTACATTATTAGTTGCGGTAATATTTACAATATTTAAAGAGAATAAGACAATAACATTAAGTATTCTACATGCTTTATTTGCGGTATTTTTTCATATATTGACACATAGTAAAAATATAGTAAATTTGTTTTGGTTTACTTTAATATCAGCATACTATTTTAATGCACCTGAAGGTGGCGAACATTAATAAATAAATTAATATAAAAAGAGTGTATAAATTTATATTAATATGGATGAAGAATTTATAACAAAAACGGAAAATATGGAACAATATATAAAAAAATATAATTATTTAGTTATAAAAGCAGATACTAGTGTTGAAGTGTATCCATCGTTAAGAAGGATACAGGCAGATATATTAGTAGATGCGTCAACTATATCAAAAAAACTAAAAGAAAATGAAGGAGATTATTGTTATGTTACATCAAAACCGATGGGTTATGTATTTTATATAAAGAAATTAGCATAATTGATTACGTAAAACCCAACCTTTTTTACGAGCTAAATATCTATCATAACTATTATGTTTTTTATCAATACCTTTTTTAGTATCAAATAATCGTCGTTTATTTCTTAATCCGTTAACATTACCGGACATCATACAAATATTATTACTAGATTGCTTAGGAACTTTATTACCAGGTCCACCTGTATTAGTTATTTGTAAATTACTAGGACAATCATTATTTACTTTTGTAGTTTGATTTTCAGCTTGTTCTTTGGTAACAGCCAAAATTTTACGATCTATAGTCTTGGTACTAGCCTTTTGTTTAAATTTTTTATCATTTAATCGTGGATCTCTAGGTTGAAAAATATCACCGAAACAACAATTATTTTGTGAATAACTCATATATAAATTATAAAGATAATAAAATTGATTTAAATTAATTTATATGATTATTTGTAATGCCAACAAAATGTCCTCATTGTCATAAACAGTATAAAACAGCATCAACATTTGCGAAACATTTTACAATATGTCATGCTCTAGCGAATGCGGAAAAGAAAAATGAAATATTAAATACATTACAATTAACTAACTTGGTTAGAGAATTAATAAAAGATAATAAAATGTTGAAAAAGAAAGTGAAACAATTAGAAAATCGTGGAGGATTATACAGACCAAGTATGAGAGATTTTGATGTAATAAAATGGATAAATAGTAATATGAAAGATTGTAAACATTTCAAAGATTGGATAAGCGATATTCAGGTAAATGAGAAGGCCTTAAAATATGTATTAAATACGGGCTTTAATAATGGTGTGGTTCGTATTATATTAAATAATTGTAAAGGTGAATGGAATCATGAAAAGATACCAATAAGATGTTTTAATGAAATAAAAGGTATATATGTATTTGATAGTGATAAATGGAGATTGATAACAGATAAGGAATTTAAAGAGATCATATGTTTGATACAAAGAAAATTGTTTGTTGAATACAAAGATATAGAAAATAAAATGGATGTATATAATCCAAATAAGAATGATAAATATTTGGAAGATATGAAGATATTGTGTGGTAATGGTGAATTAGAAAAGAACTGTAAAATCATTCAAAATAAGTTTTATACTGAAACAAAATTGAGTGGTCGTCGTTTGGCTACATAAAAAATAATTTTGAATATTATTTTTATTTTAATATTTTTTTATTTTTATTTAGAGATATAATTTATAACATATCATATGTCTAAAACACTTTATTGTATTCGTCACGGATTAGCATTACATAATGTATTATATTGGCACGTAGGAACAAAAGCTTATACAGAATATAATGATACACCATTATTAGATGAAGGTTATCTTCAAGCCCAAGATTTAAAAAAGAATTGGGGAGATATAAATAAGATAGAGTTAGTATTGGTATCACCTTGTATGAGAACACTTCAAACGAGTACGAATATATTCGATAAAATAGGTGTGAGAACAATAGCATTAGATTGTTTAATTGAATATCCATTTGGTGGGAAGGATATATGTAATAGACGAAAAAATAAAAGTGTATTGGAAAGTAATTTTCCTTGGGTAGATTTCAGTGAAATAAAAGAAGTTGTTGAATGGCCAACGGAAAATGAAACAGTAGAAAAATTAGAGAAGAGAATAGGTATATTTAAAGAATACCTTAAGACAAGAAATGAGAAACATATAGCTGTAGTATCACATAGTTCTTATATAGGTCAAATGATTGAAGGAAAAATAGGTAAGGAAGATAATGAATTAAAGCATTGTCATCCATATATACATAAACTATGACTGCCGGTTCAATAGTTGCTGTAATGTTCATGTTAATTTTTATAGGATTTGTTGGTTGTCTTATGTTATATGTTAGTTTAAGTCAACCTCGTAGTAGTGTTAGGCCTATTTAGATAGTGCTTTTTTTTTAGTGCGGTTTTTGCGGTTATTTTTTCTACGTGAAGGAAAAGCTTTCCTTCTCTTCTTCTTTTTACGACCACCTTTTTGTTTTTTACCAGAACGTGGTCCTTCCCATTTACAACCATAACTCATGCATACACCACTATGATTTTGTGATGCTAGTTTTTTACAATTTGGTTTTTCTCCCACACATCTTCCTTTCTCCGGTGGTTTTGATTTCCCTTTATTTCTTACTGATCGACCACGCGCTACAGATTGTATTGCTGTAGCTGCCGCATCTTTACCTTCCTCTTCGGTGGCTATATTTGGCTTACCTGTTTGAAAAGCGTGCCTTTCTTTTTTTGTACACTGTGGTGTTTCGCAAACTTTATCCTTATTCCAACTCCGAAACTTTCCACATTGTCTCTTTTTAGCTTGTTTGAGTTGTTCCTTACATGCTTCTTTATTTTTCATGCCAGCCTCAATATCTCTAACTATTTTGTTTTGACCTGCTGTTTTACTTTCTTCTTCGGTTAAAATGCGAAAAGGTGTATTAAAATTATATTTACTTGGATCTAATATGTCGGTATCAGATAATTTTTGATTCCCATGCCAAATAACACTATCCCAAAATTTTTCTTTATCTTTAACTCTAGCGCGATTTTTTGAAAGATATTTGAATTTTAATATAATAGCAGGTTCCCAACCATATATAGTATAATCCAATGGTTTTCCTTTACTACCTCTTTGTAATTTTATTTTTTGTCCGCCTTTTAATAAATCCCATTCTTTTAATAATGTGTCTTTCGTAAAAAAGTTTTTTTTTTGGTCTGTAGTTTTTAATTTAAAGTCTTCTATAGGAATCTTCTCCATATTAATATATAATGATAAAAAAAGTTATTTTTTTCATTATAATTTAAAAGTATTTATCGGTGAATTCTTTAACTGTGAATAAGGGTATTTTTAATGATAAAGCTTTTCCAGTTTTGGAAGAACCGTGATCTTTATTTTTTACCAAAACCAAGAGTGTTTTAGTGTTAACAGTATTAGTTATAGAAATGCCAAATTTTTTGAGCTGTTCTTCCAATTTTTTATCTCTAAATCCACTAATAGCGATTTTTTGACCATATAATGGATGACCAACGTTGATATTGGTATGTTTTACATATTTTAATTTACTTTCTTGTTTAATAGCGGTCATAAATGCAACAAATTCTTTAATATGAGGAACGAATAACATAGCTGTTTTATCTTTAAATCCTGGTAAAGCTGCTATTTTTTTCAATTTTTCATCATCAGTGTCATTTGAAATAAGGATATCAGGATATTTCTCTAATATAGCGGTTACTCTGGATAATCCCATACCTCTTCCTAATATATTAGTGGCAACAAGAAGTTCTGGTAATGTAGATTTAATAATACATTTTTGAATACTATTTCGTATTTTATTAGCAGTTTTGTCTTTGAAACCATCAACAGTTAAGAAGTCTTCAAGAGACATATTAAGAATATCTTGCACGCTATTAAAACCAGCATTCATAATTCTTTGGACGTTACCTCTACCTAAACCAACAACACCTATATTAACGAAGAATGCATGTATCATTTTTAATCTTACGGTCATATCATCATTAGGATTTGTAAGAACATAATCGACACCTTTTAATTCAACATTATATTTTTCAGGAGGAGGCTGAATTTCAACAGGAGTTAATACATTATGAACTTTTGGAATAACATCACCACTACGAATGATTTCAACAACAGCACCGACATCAATTCCATTATTGCGACGATACAATTCGTTATGTACAGTTACATATGTAATAGTAGCTCCACATAAATTAACAGGCTTTACCTTAATTTTTGGCTTTAAATAACCATCTTTACTTGGAGACCATATAACTTCTTCGACAACTGTTTGTGCTATTTGATCGTCGGTAATGATTTTGAATGCCCAAGCGTGTTTTGGATTGCCTGATATTCTTTCAACAATTCTATCTTGAGTAATGATAATACCATCAATTTCAAATTCATAATACTGTTTCCAGTCAAGTAATGTTGATTTTAATGCGTTGAAAGGATTTTTTGCGAGTTTTAATCCTTCTGTTGCGACATATTTAACGACGTTAAAACCAATTTTTTTCAACATTTTGAGTTGTTGAATAGGCCTTCTAACAGGTTCAATTAGTTCATAAGCGACGAAGGTTAAATCTTTAACAACATTAGGGTCAACTGATTTAGCGTTTAAAATACCACTAACAAAATTTCTTGGATTAGCGAATTTATCACTATATTTTTCGGCAAATAGTTGTTTTGAAATAAGTATTTCACCTCTAACACTAATACCAGGATAATTAGGTAGGTTTAAATATGGTGCTAAATGTGTAACATTTTGTCCAACTTTACCATTACCTCTGGTATATAATAATAGTTTACCATTTTCAGTAGAGTATCCCATAGAACAACCATCTAATTTAGCACTGATTATGTGTGTACCTTTCCATTCTTTTGCTTTTTTATTAACCTTATCTTCTTTTTTAATTTTATCCATAGACCACATTTCATAAGGAAGCTTCATTTTGCGGTCTTCATCAATTTTGATAAGACTATGACCTTCATCAACAACCTTATTTTCAGGATAATGCTCTTTGATAAAATCAATAAGATGATCATATTTAGAATCACTCATTATTGGTTGATTATTATTGTAATAACCAATATTAGCTTCTCTAACTAAGAAAGTAAGCTGTTCTTCAGTATAATTCTCCAAAACATTATTGTTATTGATGAAGTCCATCACTAATTTATGTAAATTTTGATGTTTTTTCTTTCTGGTTTTATTTTTTCTCTTAGTAAAAACTTTAAAGTTCTCAGCTGTTTCGCGGTCACAAGGCTCAACCCATTTGATATTTAAGAAGTCAAATATATCTTTTTCATCCTTAAACTTGCGTTCAATCTTAGAACCTTTTACACCTTTTTTAATTTTACAGAGACTGTGTTCATTCATGGTGTAACCCATTTTAAGGGCTTGTCCTCTCATAAGAGTATTGAATATTTTACTACCAGTGAAATACAATACAGCGAAAGGATATTCTTCTTTAGTAGTGAACATAAAATCCAATCGTCTTGCTGGATGACCACGCAATTTACCGACCGTTAATGATTTTTTCTTACCTTTAGATAACAATTCAATGATAATCTTATTTTGAATAAGAGCATCAATAAATAAACCAAAAACATTTTGATTATCATTTGTATGTGTTATAATAACATCAATATCACCGGAATTATCAGCACCTCTACGATAAGAACCAACAATTTCGAAGTGTAACCCAGGAATGTTTATTTTGCTCATTTTAGTTCGGTAATGTTCAATTTCCAATCTAGGGATACGTTTTAAAATGTCTTCATAATATTTAAGCCCTTTTTTTTGAACATCATTCAATAGATGATCTTGATATTCTCTAAGTTGTGCTATAGTTTTTACTTTATCGTCATAAACAAGTGATGCTGCTTTTTTAGGACCGATACCATAAACATTTGTGAAAATATTTATAGGGTCGTTCCTGAAATCTTCAATGATTTTAAGCGTGCCAGTATTTTGAAGTTCTTTATATTTGGCGACAGTAGATGCGCCAATATTTTTAATTTTACCCAATTCTTGAGGCGATTCAATTTGTTTATTATATAAAATCAAAGCATCAATGGCTTTTTGAGCTGCTTTAGAACCCATAAAGTCACCTTTCTTGCTTTTGATTTGTTGAACTTTTTGTAATGCTGAAATGAATTGTGTATTTTGACTCATGATTATATTTTACATATATTTTTATATAAATATCGAATCAATTTTATGTTACATGATATTATATGCACCTGGTTATTATAATTGTAGGTATTGTGATATGTGAGGCCATAGCACAATATCATATTAAATTGTATAATGAAATACCTGAAAAATACTATTATCTTATGGGTCTTGGTTTTTATGGTATTATTGTATATTTGTTGAATGAAGCTTATAACAAGACTACTATGGGAACGGCGAAAGTATTATGGGCAGGAATGAGTTCTATAACAATATTATTAATAGGAAGGTTATTTTTTGGCGAGAAGATAGATACGAATGAATGGGTAGGGATGATGCTAATATTACTTGGAGTTGCAATAACACAAATGAAGAAAAGTATGTGGCTCACAAGGGAATTAAATAAGGAAGCGAAAGAAATATTTGATATGTTTAAACTTTAAAAATAAGATTTCAGAAATTTTTTAGATAAAATATGATCTAGATATTTATTTTTCTTTGCTTGAGTGGTTTTTTCTTTTATTTTTCTAATAATAATCTTTTCTGTAATTTTAGGTTGTGGATATTGTTTCATTTTATAATAAAAAAATATTAAAATATTATAAGATGACCGAAAATATAGCAAGTTATGGGCAAGTCCAAACAATAAAAAATGGCGTGAAAGTGCAACATAAAGAATATGGACTACATTATGATGGTATGAATATGGATATAGCGATTAAAGATGCAGTAAATAATAAACATATAATTGGTAGATTAGATAAGAAAGATATAATGAATTTATTAACTCAAAAGAATGAAAAAAAAAGTTTGAAAGACAATTTAGAAAGTTTATTGCCAAAAAAAAGTAATAACAAATCTAAAAGAAAGACAAAGAAAAAAAGAAGTAAAAGGAATAATATAACATTAAAAATAGAAGAGGTTTCTAAGAAAAGAAAGAAGAAATCAAGAAAAAAAAGGAAAAAAAGGGTAAATAAAAAAGAACAAAGATTAAAAGACTTTTTTGACTTTCTTAATTAATGCTTTATAAACATCTGGATTATGCTTTTTCAAAGTGCCATTTTTTTTATTAATAATATATTCTCTAGCTTTATCATTTTCCATCAATTGTAAATATTTCTTAGAAGCATATAATTGTATAAATTTTATATCATCTATTCCAGCTGTTTCAATAAAAACACGTGGGATTTTTTTTACAAAATAAATGAATTCAATAAATATTTCATCGTGATCAGGAAATGTAAAAGATAATATTTGACGTGTATTTTTATTGTTATACTCTAAATGTCTATAATAAAAATCAGAACGTAATTCAATTGATTTATCAATTATTTTTTTTTGTATCTCAGTATAATTAGAGTTCAGCAAAGAAAATGATAATTCTATAAAAAATCCCATTTAAAATTACTAAATAAAATAATATTTAGTAATTTTTAACACTTATTAGCATTAAGAAAAATATAATTTTTGTATAAAACCAAAGCGTATTAAAAATTCAAAAATATAATTTCAATTAGTTTATTTAATAAAATAAATAGGTATATTATATACAATGACAGAGTACTGGAAACAACACAGTGGTGCAAAGAAAAATAGAAATGTAAAGGCAACAAGCGTGTTAATGGAAAAATCTAATTTTTGGGAAAGAGGTAGTAACTTAGAATTATATCATGATAATGACGGTAGTACAACCTATTTGGGTATTGGTACTAACGCTCCTTACAGTCGTTTATCGTTTGGTGATTCAGCCGTTCAAAGAAGATTACCATATGCAAATAATGGAAATTTTGCTTTTTGTGAGAAAAATGATGGTAGTGAAGCAACAGGTATAGGATTCTATGAACGTTTTAAAAGTAATGACCCAACATTAAAAAGACTTTTTACAGGATTGAAATTCGTGGTTAATAAAGATAATAATAATACTATGGATACATCAGGTCAAAATGTTAAATTACTTTTAAGAGATGATGGTAAAATGATATTAGGACACGACCCTGATTTTACAACAGCATTAGAACCTTACAATATTGCTATGTTTGATGTATCAGGTAACATAAGAACAAGTAATTATATGATTTTAAATAAAGTTGAAACTATTACAGGTTATAAACCACCAGGAGCTATAAGATATGATGGTTTAAAATTAATTTATTTTGATGATGATGGAAGAGACCAGGTAATTAAGGTTGAATCTGATGTAGCGGCAACAGGGGATTGGTCTAGTGGACAAGATGAAGATGGTAACTTTACTGTATATTTACAGGCTGTTCCTGTTGGTATATTAAGAAATTTATATGATCAGGATTTATTTGAAGCAGAATTTCAAGTAGAAGGCCGTATTACAGTAGGTGACCAAGCTTGGATGAAAATTCCAATATTTTCAGGAACAACAATTTTTGATGTCTCTGGTGATGGTATTATGTCTATTCAAAATAATATTGGTATCCATACACATGAACCACAAGCTATGTTAGACTGTAACTTATATAATAATTCTCCTTGGATTAAATGTGGTTTAGATGACGTTGATGTTAGTGGTCAAAGTGTAGGTATGGGACAACAAATTGATATAAAATCAGGATTAAATTTTGTTTTTGGTCAAAATCATACCATTATAGCAGATCCCTCTACTAATTTAACTCATCGGTCTTTCGTAATGGGTTCAGATAATAGAGTTATAGATGGTAGAGATGCTACTATATTTGGACAAGATAATTTAATACATAATTCACCTGATTCTTCTGCTAATTTTATTTTTGGTATCAATAATCGTATTTTTGATTGTTCTTCTGGATTTATAGCAGGTGAAGATTGTACATTAGGTTATATAGCTGGTGGTAGAGAATGGTCAGCATATGCTTCTCAAGCTATGGGAAAAGAAAATTTCGTAATTTCTTATATTTCTCATGCTGCTGGTTATAAAAATAAAATCATTAAGGGTAATTATAATACTGTATTTGGTTCATATAATGATATAAGTGGTAGTTATTTGAGTATGTCAGACGGTTCAGGTAATTATATTAAAGATAGTAGTGGTTGTTTTGCTTTTGGATTTTCAAATCAAGTATTCCAAGATACATCTGGTTCCTTTCTTTCAGGTATTTCAAATACTGAAACAACTGGTGAATATAATGCTTTATTTGGTAATACACAAACATCTTTACGGTCACAACAAAATTTAGTTTGTGGTAAATCAAATTCTTTAACAGATACAACTAATAATCTTATTATGGGTTTATCAAATGTAGTTACTAGAACTGTTGAAACTATAACATCAGGTAAAAATAATATTATAACTGATACTAGTGGTTCTGCTGTATTTGGTTCATCAAATACTGTTGTTAATGATACACACAATAGTATTGTTAGTGGTGAACAACATTCTGAATCAAATGGAATGAATAACGCACATTTTGGTAAATCTGTTCAATCTATCACTTCTAACAACAATATAACAAGTGGTAATGATAATTATTTACATACGACAAAAGAAAGTGTCGTTTTTGGTATAAGCAACAATGCTATTAATGTTGATCATTCAATGACTGTAGGTAAAGATAATAAAGTAAGAGATGCTAGTGGTTCCATGCTATTTGGTAATAATAATGATATTAGTGGAAATGCATTAAATAGTTTATCTTCTGGTGCTAATAATAAAATAAATGGAGGAACACAAAATGTAGCATTGGGTGATAATTCAAAAATGACTAATTCTAATAACAGTATTTTATCAGGATTAAATAACATAGCAACAAGCATTTGGAACAGTGTGGGTTTTGGTAAAACCAATCACTTAGATACCACAATTGATTCATTAACTTCTGGAAATGCCAATAAATTAAAAAATACTCATGCTACAACAGTATTTGGAACTGAAAATGATGCTAGTAATAATACAACTAACTCATTCGTTAGTGGTTCCAACAATAGAGATTATAATGGACAATATAATGCTACTATGGGCAAATCAAATTATATTAATAATGGTGAAGGTAATATGACATCCGGTAACACAAATACTATTACCGATGCAAGTATGAATACCACATTAGGAACTGGTAATACTATAACAAATAATGATGAATCATTTGTATCTGGTAAAAATAATACATTAACTAATAATAACATAACTTTCGTTATAGGTGAATCAAATAATGTTAGTGGAAATACAATACACAGTTTTGTTAGTGGTAAAAGTCATACCATTACAAATACTAAAAGAGATGGAGTATTTGGTGAATCTCACGATATAAGTGGAACTACTAATACTTTTACTAGTGGTAAAGATAATGCTGTTACTATTGTTACTAACGGTAGTATTATCGGTATTGATAATATAGTTAATAACTCAACAACCGCATTTGTTGATGGTAGTGGCAATATCGTTGATAATTCGGAATTAATGAAGGTAATAGGAAGTGGTAATATAGTAACAAATACCAGTTATTCTATGGTAAAAGGAAAGAATAATAAAGATTATAATGGTACTAACAATACTGTTTTTGGTGAAACGCATGATATCAGTAATTCATCATATGTATTTATAAACGGTTATGACCATACTGTTTTATCAGATGTAAATTCTAGCGTAATGGGCAAAGAAAATACATTAACGCAAAATACAACATCTTTCGTTACTGGTGAAAAAAATATAGTTAAAAATAATGAATCAGTATTAGTATCCGGAGAAAATAATGATGTTAGTGGAAATACCAAGTTTTCTTTGATCACAGGTGTTACAAATAAAGAAAATGCTGGTTATGCTAATTTAACAAATGGTGAAGTAAATGATATTAATAATGAAAAAATGACTATTACTAGTGGTTGGAATAATACAGTAAAAGATGGTTCATTCAATCAAGTATTTGGTTATCAAAATACAAGCAATACAAATTCACAATCTTTCATATCTGGTAAAAATAATAGTTTGTCGAATAATTCAACAAGTTCCACTTTTGGTACTTCAAATACATCTAATACAAATATTAATAGTATGATTGTTGGTGATACAAATACAACAACCAGTAATAATTATTCATTTGTTAATGGTAAAACAAATAATACTAGTAGTTCTACTGGTGTTATAGTTTCTGGTTTAAGTAATACAACTTCAACAGAAACTCAATCCTTCATTATGGGGAAAGATAATACAGTATCTTCAGGAACATATAATACAACATTAGGATTAAATAATAATAGCAACACAAATACCTCTTCATTTGTAGCTGGTAAAAACAATACTCTATCTAATAATACAACAGTAGCAGTATTTGGTTCAAGTCATGATATTAGTGTAAATTCAGTTGATAGTTTTATTTCTGGTAATTCCAATAAAGAAACAACAGGTAGTAATAATGCTACATTTGGTAAAACAAATGTTACAACAACATCTACAAATAGTTTGACTACGGGTTTATCCAATAATTTAACAACGGCAACAAATAGTCTTACTTCTGGTGAAACAAATAAAGGAACTAATATCACAAATAGTATTATATCAGGTAAAGATCAAAGTGGTAATACTGTTATACGTTCTCTTATGAATGGTGAAAATAATACAGCAAGTCAAGTTACAAATTCATTTATAAGTGGTAAACAAAATTCCTTATCATCAGATAATTATAGTGCTGTTACGGGTTTCAATAATACTTTAACAACTACAACAGGAAATATAGTAAGTGGCGATAATAACACATTAACAAATACAAAAAGAGATATTGTTCAAGGTTTATCTAATCAAATAAACAATAGTAATGATATTGTTATGGTTGGTGAAAGTCATGATGCTACCAATAGTGATAGAACAGCAATATTTGGATATAATCAAACATTAAGTGGTTCTACTAATTCGGTAATAAGTGGTAATACAAATACAGAAACAAATGGTGATAATAATGCTACATTTGGTAATTTGAACCAAATAACAAGAACGTCAAATTCAATTGCAGGAGGTAAATCAAATACTATAACCGATAGTAGTAATTGCCAGGTTACGGGCGATACAAATAGTTCTAATAATGTAGACAATAGTATAACAATTGGTAAGAGTAATAGCATTACTGATGTTTCAAATGCGGCCATTTTTGGTTTAAGTCACCAAGTGAAAACAACAACCTTGAATTCAATTGTTTCAGGTAAATCTCATATTGAAACGACAGGAACAAATAACGCATTATTTGGTGAAGAACATGAAACTACATCTACAAGCAACACATTATCAACTGGTAAAAATCATACCATAACAACAGGAAATCAATCATTGATATCGGGTAAAGATAATATTGGTGGCACGATTACAAATGTATTTGTAACAGGCGAATCAAATAATATTAGCAATTCAACAAATACTAGTGTTCTTGGTAAATCTATGACAATAACAGGAAATAATAATTCATTTTTAACTGGTAAGTCAAATGGCGAAACAAATGGTAATCAAAATGCTTTGTTTGGCGAATCAAATACAACAAATAACTCAAATAACACGATGGTTGGTGGTAAATCAAATGCTGTTGCTACAACAGAAAGAAATATTACTTTCGGTTTATCGAATAATGTAACAAACGGGACAGATAATATAACCATAGGACAAAGCAATACAGTATTAGATACAACTTATTCTGGTATTATTGGTTCATCACACGATATAAGTAGCAACACTTTTGGAACATTAAGTGTTGGTAAAAGTCATAAAGAATGGAAAGGTAGATTCAATATTACGGGTGGTGAAAGTAATCAAATTGTAAATTCATCTAATATGACTATCGGTGGTTTATCAAATAAAATGGTTGATGGAAGTAATAATTTAATTCAAGGTAGACAAAATGATTTGAAAAATGTATATAATAGTGGAGTTACAGGTAAAGAACATACTGTTACAAACAACCAACATACCGCTGTTTCAGGTTGGAACCATACCGTTAGGGGTGAAGTGAATGCCTTTGGCGTTTTATTAGGTGAAACAAAAGGTTCTATTGTTAGTGGTTATAATCATACAGAAACAAGGGGAACAAATAATGCGATACACGGTCAAGATAATACAGTATATTTATCGTCTAATAATTTAGTTGGAGGTGCTTCTAATCAATTAAATGTTGCTGTTAGAACATCTACCAATGGTACATTAAATCAAATTACTAGTTCAACTGATAGTTTGGCAAATGGAAAAAGTAATGTCTTAAATGGTATTGTTGAATCAACGGTATTGGGTAATAGTAATGATGTTAGTAATAATACAACTGGATCATTAGTGTCAGGTAAATCCAATAAAGAAGGAAGAGGAACGTATAATGCTACATTTGGTAGCAGCAATACAGTTGTAAATGTTACAGATACTATTACTAGTGGTATAACAAATAGAATAAAGGATAGTAGTTATAATGCTGTATTTGGTGAAACAAATGTAGTTAATACTACAATTAAATCAATAATTGGAGGACATGATAATGAAATAACATTAAGTGAAGGCATTTCTGTATTTGGAGCGCATCATGCCGTGTCACAACAAACAAAAAACAGTTTAGTATCTGGTAGAACCAATATTGAAAGAGGAGGTTTAAATAACGCTGTATTTGGTAATATTCACGATATGACAAGTGAAACAAATAGTTTAATTTCTGGTAAGGGTCAAACTGTCCAGGATGGATCACAAAATGCAATATTTGGTGAAACACATAATATTAATACACTAACAAATACATTCACACAAGGTAAAAGTAATGTTTTACATACTATTCAAAATAGTAGTGTGATTGGCGATACAAATGATGTTAGTAACAATGTTGTAAATTCTATGATTGTGGGCAAAGAAAATAAAGGTGGTGTTTCAGAAAATACAGTAGTATTTGGTTATAAAAATAATACTCAACAAGATAAAAATGTCTTGGTATCAGGTAATAGTAATACAACTACATCAAATAATGCTTCTAGTGTAATGGGAAGGTTAAATATAGTAACAGATTGTAGTGATTCATTTATAATGGGAGCCAATCATAATGTTTTTTCGAATGGAAGAGTTACTATTTATGGTGAGTATAATGATATGTCAGGGAATACAATAAATAGTATGGTTCAAGGACGACATAATTATTTAAATCAACTAATTAATAGCGCGATATTTGGAGAAAACCAAGATATTAGTGGTTCTACAAATTTATTGGCCCAAGGTAAAGCGAATGTTGTTTTAGATACCAACAATTCAGTAGTCGTCGGCAAAGAAAATAAATTAGAAGATATAGATGAAGTTGCTATTTTCGGTTCAAAACATGATGTTAGTGGCTCAACTATTTATTCACTTGTTTCAGGATACAAGAACAAAGAAAATAACGGTGATTATAATTCAACATTTGGTACATTAAATGATGTAAAAAATTCCAAAGCTAGTGTTGTTACAGGTAAATCTAATAAAGATACGAATGGAAATCAATCTACTATTATGGGTAGTTTTCACCAGGTTACAAGTTCAACTAATACATTAACACAAGGTATGCAAAATACTGTAACATCTTCGCAACAATCCGTTGTTATGGGACATATACATAATGAAAGTAATGGAACAAATAATGTATTAATGGGTTACAATCAAACGGTATCGGGTTCTAATAACAATTTAGTTACAGGCAAAGAAAATACGGTTATTAATAGTTCAAAATCATTAGTTGCTGGACATGATAATAAAGAAGAAGAAGGCGATAATAATTTTGTTATAGGAACAAAAAATGTATTATATGATAATTCTGGTGCAATAATTGGAGGTGAAGGTAATATTGCGAAGTTAAATAATTCAGTAATGGTAATGGGATTAACAAATGATATTAGTAATAGTTCTGTATATAGTATCGTAGGTGGAACAAGTAATAAAGTAAATAAGAGTCATAATGCGTTAGTAGTTGGTCAACAAGGTGATTTAAAACGAGGCATTAATACAGTTTTATTTGGTAAATCACAAAATGTAGTAGATAGTTCTAATGTAGTAATAGCTGGTGAATCCAATATCAATCTAGATGATGAAAATGTATTAGTATCAGGTAAAGATAATGATTTGTCGGGGAATAAAATAACAGTTGTATTCGGCAAAGAAAATACGTTGAAAAGGACAAATAATACATTAGTATCTGGTTATTTAAATAAAGTAGAAGATGGATCCAATAATTCCGTATTTGGATATTTACATGATGTTAGTGGAAATTCACAAAATACAGCTGTATTTGGTAACAAAAATGAAGAATATAATGGTTTAAATAATATCATTGGTGGTAATCAGCAAGATGTTAGTGGTGCCGAAAATATATTTGGAATGGGTGAAAGTAATAAATTAAGAAGTGATAAGAATACAGGAATAATAGGTAAAGGAAATGATTTGAATAATAATAAAGAAAGTTTTGTTGTAGGTTTGAGCAATACGGTTAGTAAAGATAATCAATCCTTTATAATGGGAACATCAAATAATACAAAGTTTAATACCAATAATGCTGTATTTGGAAATCTACAAGATATTAGTGGTGGTGTGAATTTATTAGTATCAGGTAAAAATCATGAAGTTGAAGGTGGATTGAATAATATGGTTGTAGGAAGTGATAATATTGTAACTGATTGTAGTGATGTTATTATATCTGGTTCAACACATACAGTATCTGGTTCAAAACAAAGTTTTATAAATGGTAAACAAAACGTTATTAATAATATTTATGCCGGAATGGCTTATGGAACTATTAATACATTAAAATCATCTGATAAATCATTAATAGGAGGCGCTAATAATAAAATAGAAGGGGGTAATACAAATGTAGCGATAGGCCAATCAAATGATATAAGTAATTCAATAATAACTATGGCTTTTGGTAAAGGAAACGTTATTAAAAATAATAGCAATGAATCAATAGCATTAGGTAAATTGAATACAATAGATGGTGTAAATCACGGTATAGCGGTGGGTTATAAAGCTAGTGTAAGTGGTGATACAAGATTTGCTCTTGGTTCCGAACATGTGGATGGTAATATTTTATGGGTCAATAAACATGGAGATATGCATCTTGGAAGACATTTATACTCAGATGTGGATGAAAATAAAAACATATTTACAGATTTGACAACGAGCACAATTAATGTAGGTGGTGATCATAGTAAAACATTTATTGGTGGGACATTAGAAGTTAGTGGGAATATGATTGCTGGAATTGATGAAGACAAAGAAATATTTACAGATGTATCTACAAATAGAATAACAATTGGTGGTGGTTCTTCCACAGTTATTGTAGGAGGCGATTTAAGAGTAAATACGAATATATTGAGTCAAGAAGGTAGTGCGGATGAGGATAAATATATTTGGACAGATGTCTCAAGTAGCAATATTTATATGGGAGGTGCTCAAAGTTCTGTTTGGATTGGTAAAGATTTACAAGTAGCTAATGATGTAGTTATGCAAGGTAATTTAACAGTAAGAGGAACCAGAACTTTCATTCACACAACAAATATGGATATTAGTGATAATGTTGTTTTATTAAACAAAGGTATAGGTCAAAATACAAACGCTAATTTTTCATCTGGTTTTACTATTTTAAGAGATAGTAGCAATCAATTTTTAGGTTGGCACGAACCATATAGTAGTTTTGTATTATGTAATACTACATATGATGGAACAGGTGAGACTGTAGGAATAGGAACAAAAAGTAAATTATGGTTGGATAATATTCAAACCGATGAAGATATAATGGTAGGAGGAAATATTACATCTGTAGTTCAAGAAGATAAGAATTTATGGACAGACATATCAGCAAGTACGATTAAGATAGGGTCAAGTCAAACAAGATTTAAATTAGATTCTAATAATACAGTTGTAATTCCATCAGGAACTACTCTTCAAAGAATTCACGATGAATTGGGAGCTATAAGATACAATAAGGATACGAATAATTTTGAAGGATGCGTTCAACAAGATGCGCCAGCTGGCTGGAGAGAGTTAGGAAGTGTTATGGATATTGATAAAGACACCTATATAAGTGCTGAAGACAGTCATCAAGTAGACAATGATCAATTAAAATTTGTAACAGCAGGTAGTGAAAGAATGAGAATTGATGAACAAGGTAGAGTGGGTATTAGAGTTAATAATTCTCCAATTGGTTTATGGGTTGGCGGAACGGATGCTATTCACGTTCCAGTAGGAACAACAGCACAAAGACCTTCTCCAGATGATGATACGATGTTAGGTATGATACGTTATAATAGTCAGGAAAGATTATTTAAAGGTGTGAGTGTGGATTCATTTGGTAATAGAGCGTGGGTTAAATTAACACCAGGTGCTCCAGACGTAGATAATCAGGGTAAAGTGATTACAGGTTCTCAGGTGGAAGGAACAGCTGTAGTAACATATTCCGATAGAAAGAAACGACATGTATTGTTTCAATCAGGAAAAACGGCTATTGGTTTAGATGTTAGTGGAAGCCACGTTCAAGCAAATGTTATTTTAGACATTAGCGATAATGGTGCGATTAGAATACCAAAAGGTTCTACATTACAACGACCACCAACAAACGGTGCTTTCCCAAATAATTATTTTGGTTATATTAGATTAAACACTGATACAGCTTATAATCAATTTGAAGGTTATAATGGAAGTGAGTGGGTAAGTTTTGATAAAATGATAGATTATGATAGAGATACATATATTGATATAAATAATACACAAACACCAGGTGCGGGTAATGATGACATAATTAAATTTTATACTGGTTCACAACATCCAATACCAAATCCAAAATTAGTTTTTACAATGGATAAATTTAATGTTCATGTATTGGATGGTTATGATAAAAAAATTACAATGAATGTGAATGATGGTCATATTGATATGAGTGGTAATTTAAAAATTAAACAAGATATAATAGCACATCAAGATCAGGATAAAAATTTATGGACAGATGTTACAACAAGCGATATAACAATAGGTGGTGCTTCAAGTAAAGTAATTACTGGTGGTGATTTACAAGTAAATACAAATATATTAGCTGGAACGGATGAAAATAAAGAAATATTCACTGATGTCGCGAGTAGCACTATAAAAATAGGAGGAACAAACAGTATAGTTCAAATTAGAAATGACCTTCAAGTAGATACAAATATAATAGCAGGAACAGATGAAAATAAAGAAATATTCACTGACGTAACGAGTAGAGAAATTAAAATAGGTTCTGAAGGTTCAACTACCGTAATTGGTGGAGATTTGCAAGTAGATACGAATATTGTAGGAGGAACAAATGAAAATAAAGAGATATTTCTGGATGTTGGTAATGGAGGAAAGACAATTACAATTGGTGGTAGTGCTGCTACAGTAATAGCAAATAATAATTTACAAATAAATGCGGATATAACAGCAGGAGGCAATAATCATAAATTGATATATGCTGATGTAACAAGCAAAACCATTACATTAGGAGCGGTTGGTTCAACAACAGTTGTAGCGGGCGATTTACAGGTAGATACGAATATTAAAGGTGGTTCTCAAGAAGATAAAGAAATATTTACAGATGTTACGAACAATCACAATATTACAATTGGTGGTGGTGGAACTACTACAGTCATTGGAAATAAATTAAAAGTTACATCAGATATTATTTCAGCAACCAATACTACAAAGAAAATTTTTGCTACAAATGTAACAGATAGTAATGTATTAATAGGTGGTAATGCTGGTAAAGTTCAAATTAATCATGATTTGGAAGTGACAAGAAAGATTGTATCGAAGACAGATACAAATAAAGAAATTTATACAGGGGTTGATAATGATGTAGAAATTGGTGGTTCTGGTGGAACTGTTACATTAGGGAATGATGTAAATGTTAAGAATGACTTGAAAGTATATAGAAAGATCATATCGGATCAAGATGAAGATAAAGAATTTTATACGGATTTGGTGGATGGAAATATTACGATGGGTGGTTCTGGTGCTGCTAGTAAAGTAATAGCGAAACAACATTTCCAAGTAAATGCGGATTTAATGGCTGGTTCAAACAGAGCAGCTAACATTTATACTGATGTAACAAATCAAACCATTACAGTGGGTGGTCTAGGTGGTTTAATTAAAATGGGCAATAATGTAGAAATAGGAAATGATATTACCGTAAAACATGATATTTTGACAGATGCTGATGAATCAAAAGATATATTTACAGGAATTACATCGGAAAGAATAACTATTGGTGGTGTTAATGGAACTGATAAGAGTACAGTAGTTGTTGCGGGTGATTTACAGGTAAATAATGAGATTATTGGTAATAATAACGAAGTTAAAACAATATTTGCTGATGTTCAAAATAGTGATATTCAAATAGCTTCTTTTGGAACAAAGACCACTATTAAAGGTAATTTACAATGTGATAGAGATATTACATCAGATATGGTGGAAGATAAAACAATATTTTCCAATATGGGCGATAAAGTATTAAAATTAGGTGGAGGTAAAACAACAGTAAATATACCAGGAACTCTAGAATTAAGTGGTAATATTATTACGGAAACAGATGAAGATAAAGAAATTTTCAAAAATGTGAATGTAAATAACATTATTATAGGAGGGACAACAAGTACAGTTAAAACAACTAATGATCTTCAGGTAGATGGTTTGTTAAAAGCTGGTGGTAACATTAATAAAACTATTTATAGTGATATTACTTCAAATATGTTAACAATAGGTGGTAAAACAGAAACAGAAGCATCTTCCCCAGGAACACAAACAGGTGGTAGTATAATTAAATTAGATTCCACCAATTCCGTAATTATACCGTATGGTAAAACATCACAAAGAACGACAGCGAAAGGCGCTATTCGCTATAATAGTGAAACACTAGTATTTGAAGGTAGTGATGGAACGAGCTGGCAAAAATTTGGCGATGTTATAGATATTGATAAAGATACTTTTATAAATGCCGAATCAGCACCAGGACAAGACGAAGACAGATTGATGTTTGTAACAGCTAATAATGAAAGAATGGTGATTAAAAATGATGGTAAGATTGGTGTGAATACTGTAACACCAGCTGAATTGTTTGATGTAAGCGGCGTATTACAAACTATAGATTTTAAGGTTGGTTCTATTACTTCAAATACAACAAGCGATATAGTTTTAAAAAAATCAATAGTGCCAGATGCGGATAAAACATTGAATTTAGGTTCTGTTGATAAACGTTTTAATGATATATTTGTAGGAGAAGGTTCAATGTGGGTTGGCGACAAACATAAAATAGCTGTTAGTAATGATGGTGTAATGAGATTAAGAAAAAGAAATGTATCGGGTGTTCCTTTCGCTATTGTAACAATTTATCGTTCAACGCCAGGTAATTCAAATGCTACTATAACGACAGTTCAAAATGATGTATTATATGTAACAGGACATACGGATATTGGTGATGTTACTATGCAAGAATATTTGGATTATGCTGAAGGTAAAACAGGTAACGTTCATACGATTGATCAAATCTTTAGAGAAAATGCTGAAGATTATGATGAAGATATGCCTATTAACGCATGGTTAGAGAAAAGTGGAAATATATATTCACTTGGGTCAAAGAATGTTGGTATAGCAACAACGGACCCAAGTAATATTTTACACGTAGTTGGTGATGCCAGATTTGATAATAATATTATAGCTGGTTCAAATAGCGATAAACAATTTTTCTTTGACGTTTCAACAAATAATATAGAAATTGGAAGTGAGACAAGTAAAACAAAAGTAAGAAACTTGGAAATCTATCATAATGTTACTTCAAATGGAAACAGAGCAAAAGAAATTTTTACTGATGTATCAACAAATAGAATTACTATTGGAGGTAAATTATCCACAGTAGTTGCTGGTGGTCATTTGGAAGTAAGTGGTAATTTCTTAGCAGGTAGTGATGAAAACAAAGAAATTTTTACTGATGTTACAAGTAAAGATATAACTATTGGTGGAAATACAAGTAATGTAATTATCGGTAATACAATGGATGTTACAACAAGAATGGATATAGACCATATAAGATATTTAACAGGTGATAATGCAACAGGTGAGATTCAAATGACGGCTAATAAAGTAATATTTTCAAATGATATTCAAGTGGATAATAATATTGTAGCTGGTGTAAATGAAAATAAAGAAATATTTAAAGATGTAAGCACTAATGAAATCTTAATAGGTGGTCTAGAAAGTAAAGTGAAAACTGGAGGTCATCTTGAAATCAGTGGCAATTTATTAGGTGGAAGTGATGAAGATAAAGAAATAATGATTGATGTGACAAGTAAGAATATTACTATTGGAGGTCCGGAAAGTAAAGTGATAACTGGTGGACATTTGGAAGTAAGTGGAAATATAATATCAAATATAGATGAGAATAAAGAGATTTTCTTTGACGTATCAACAAATTATATTAAATTTGGAAGTGGAACTTCTATAGCAAAATTCAATTCATCAAATTCTATTGTATTGCCAGTAGGAACAACAGCAGAACCAACATTAAATAAAGGTGCTATAAGATATAATAACGATAGAACTAGATTTGAAGGTTGTACAGGTTCAAAATGGATTTCTTTGGAAGGTGTAAGAGATGTGGATAATAATACTTATATAGATGCGGAATCAGCGCCAGAAGCAAATGAAAATCGTCTTATGTTTGTGACAGATGGAAATAATAGAATGGTTATAGATCATTCTGGAAATCTTGGATTAGGAACAACCACACCAGCAGCAAGATTTAATGTATCAGACGTATCAAATAATAATAGAGACGGTTTAATGCTTTCAAATAATGCTACAAATACAGTATCATTTAGAATGAAAGCGAGTGATTTTAATGATACAGAAAACAACGAACTTTTATCATATAGCGATACTGGTAGAAACATAATAAGATTGAAACCAAAATCATCATCAGGTAATGGAGTAATAAGTTTAGATGATAAAGTTGGATTGGGAACAACTAATCCTTCTCAAAAACTTCATGTATATGATGGTAATTTATTAGTAACACAATCTGATACAAAGAAAAACGCATTAATTATAAATCCAAATAATCATGCCAATGGTGTTGATATAGAAGTATTTCAAGATGATGATCCTACAATTAAAAAGAAATTGTGTTTAAATCCTTATGGTGGAAATGTAGGCGTGGGTCAATATAATCCTACTGAAAGTTTGGATGTATCTGGTAATATGGTAGTTCGTAGTGTTAGTAGTGTAAAGACTACAACAACTGCTACACCAGAAATAGGAACAACATCAGCACATCCATTTTCTATAGCGGCAAATAATATTAAAGCAATAACAGTTGACACAACAGGAAAAGTTGGATTAGGAACACAATCACCTGATGCCCCATTACATGTTACGAAAACGACAGCGAATGGTGAATATATGAGAGTAGTAGATCCATCGAATATAGGTTTAAGTATGTCATTAGATACTAGTGCGAATGATACAAAAGTTAATTTAGGTGTTAGATGGTGGAATAATGGAACACCACAAAAGGTAGATGATGGTTTAGTGTTAAGAAATGTAAGCGGAACCAATTATGTTGGTATAGGGACAAATGTTCCAGATAAAAAATTAGATGTTGTGGGTGATGCGATTATTAGAGGTGATTTAACTGTATCGGGAACAAGAACATATGTTAACACTAATAACTTGGATATTTCCGATAATGTAATAGTATTAAATAGAGGAATTGGTTCAAATGAGAATACAAATGTTTCATCAGGTATATTAGTAAAGAGACATGGTAATAATCAGTTTATGGGTTGGGATGATGTTGAAAATTCTTTCATATTAGGAGAAACAACTGAAGAAGGTGATGCGGATCCATCGGGTGTTGTATTGGCAGGTAAGAGCGATTTAAAAGTAAAAGATATGAATGCGAATGATATAGTTTCAACAGGAACAATAACAGGAAATAATATTACAGGGGCTAACACTGTATTGGAAATATTGAAAGTGAATGGTAAAACACCAACAACGCATACAAAGACAGTAACAGCAGCCGGTGGTAAATTCTATGTTGATGGAAATATTATACCTACATTAACATTTTTACGTGGCGATACATATGTATTTGATCAATCAGATACTAGTAATTCTAATCATCCTCTTAAATTTAGCACAACAAATGATGGAACACATTCATCTGGAATAGAATATACTGAAGGCGTTACGGTATCAGGATCAGCTGGTTCTGCTGGTGCAAGTGTAAGTATAACAATATCTATGACAGCACCCGATACATTATATTATTATTGTGGAAATCATTCGAATATGGGAGCAAATATTACATTAACATCGCCTCCAATACCAGCAGAAATAGTTGATTTAAGTGCGAATAAAACAACAATTAAAGATTTAATTGTAACAAATGATTTAAGTGGAAATAAAGCGAAAGTAGTTGATTTGAGCGCTACAACTATAGAAGCAACAGGTGACATTGTATTGCCAAATCCTTCAACAAGTGATCCACAATTTAGTTTAATGGACTTATTGGGAGCACCTGGTAGCATTACAGTAACAGATGTTTCATCAACAGCAGTTCATATTGACTTAGATATTAATAAAATTAAAAGATATCACGTAGGATTTACACCAGATAAATTACCAATGGTTACTAATTTAAATTTGAAATTAACTCATAATAATAGTGGAACAATAACTACATTACTGGATAAAGCTGTTCCAGCAAGTTTGATAACATCTTTTGAAGATTTAACTAAGATAAGAATAAGTAAACAAAATAAACCAGATACATTTAGTGGTGGAATAGCATCAATATATAGAGTTACAGGTTTAACAAATGGTCAAAATTATGAATTAGTTTTATCTTTTTCAAATTATCATCCAAATAAAAATGAAACAACACATACACAAAATTTATTTGTTACAGTTCCAACTCCACCAGCAGTTCAAAATGTTATGACAGTTAATTATCCAATTAATAATACACAAGGTTCAACAAGTTCAACTGTTTATTTAGTAGGAACTAATCCTCAAATAGGAGCTACTTGGAGTATGCCAGCAAATACAGATGGTGATGTAGATAAATATTATATTGAATATGAAATAGTTCAATCATTATCAGATAATTCTACTGGTTCAGCAGTAACAAAACAAATACCAGAACCAGTTGTTAATAATATTACCTGTTTAACAACAACATCGCAAGTAAATGTTTTAAGTTCTGGAGGAAATAAATATGTATTTAATAATGGTTCAACTTATGATTCAAATGAACAATTTGGTTTGTATAATGGAACATATACATTTACAAATGTTCCTTCTGGTCATCCAATAGCGATTTTAAATAGTGGCAATTCAAATATAACATATACTGGTGATGATTCAAAAAAATCTACAAAATCTGTTAGTAGTTCAACAAATGATGGAATTTATGATTTTTATTATGGAGATGTTACAGTAACAGTTAGTGGAGATTTTGGAACAGTAAGTGTATATTGTTATTACCATGGATATATGGGCGGCGAGAATCTATTAACTTACTCTAATACTTGTGCTAGTGATTATATTGGTCCATATTATAGTGTTCCTTCAAATGTATTAAGTTTGACATTAGCGGATGGTATAAAATATGGTGCAAAATATAAATATAGAGTGAAAGCAGGAAATGATGCTGGTGCTACAGCGGATTATGGGAATTATACAGAGGCGAACTTTTTCACAGTTGTTCCTTCTTTACCACCAAAATCACGAATTGATAATGTAAGCATAAAACCATTAAGTTGGACAAGTGCGCAACAATATGATATGATAGATGCTACAGCATTTACAGGCGGAACAGATGGTATGTATGCAACTTGGAATGGTTCCTCATTTACAGATTATGATGATACGCAAAGAAAATTATTGAGACAATCTTATTTTGCTAGTAACACATTAGATTTGTTAGATATAACAGGTATTAATTGTTCGACTACAGCAGGACAAAAACCAACAGCACAAGTTCAATATGTATTTACAGCTAAAATATGGAATGGAACAAGTTATCAAAATTCTGGCGCTGTTACATACAGTTCTATAACAGATAGATCTGCTGGACAAACACAAAGTGTTACATCGGGTGCCTCAAGATTACAAGTTAAATTGGTAGATGAACATCCTAACGAAACAGCATCACATAAAACTGGACACTGGTTAAGGGCAGATATTACAAATATCAAATTTCAATTGCCAAATTCAGTTAATTTTGGAAGTATGGCTATACAAGCGGATGTTCCAGGTGTTGCTTCAGGATTTGATTATGCTACAGTTGATTTTGCTTCGGACCCTATGAATACAGATCCAACAATATCTAATGTTGGTGCTAATACCACTTGGATAGGTATTGAAGCAGGAGCAGCAGTAACTTGGATATGTGGTGTTGCTAGTTTAAATAATGGAACTAAAATAGTATTACAGTTTAAAGCAGCAAACTTAGCGAGTTCTGTAGCAGGTTATTATAGAGGTGATTATTTACAATTAGATGTAACTTCAGCTGTAACAAATGATATTGAAGTATATGGTGATGATGGAACTTATGGTATAGCGGCATCTTCTACTAATGATGGTAATGAAATTGAATACAATAATTTTACATATGACGCATTTACAATAGGTGGAAGTACAGCAGCATTAGGTAACGATGTTAGTTTTGATATAACAGCTCATAATATTCACGGTTCTACAACTGTTACAAAAACAAAGAAAATAATAAGAGATTTGGCTTCAATAAATAGTGGTTTACACGCAAAAAGATATAAAGCATGGAGTGGTTCATTAGCTCACAATAATGTTGCCGGTGCTGCTGTAGCTTTTGATAATACAATTGCTTTAGAAAGTCACGAATTATTATTCTTTGGTGGTGAAATTACAACAACCAATACAGATTATAAAGATTATCGTGTGTTATATAATCAACAAATTAACAATAACACAATAACAAATACATCAGTAACAAATACTAGTTGGGCAGCAAATTCAACATCTTACAGATATGCATTATACAAATTACCAAATACAGTTCATTTTGCCGGAACAGGTTCATTTGGAATTAAATTTACTACAGATGGTAATGGTAATGCTTTCACATCAGGAAGTGGTGTTGAAAGTGATTTTGAATTGAATTTATTATTGCCTTCTATGATAAATAGTGGAACTCCATACTGGTTTAACGGTAATGAATACTATCAATCAGAAGCAACAAGAAACACAGGAACAGGTAGTGATGGTGTTACGGGGTTAGGTATATTTGATAGTAAGACCAGATTAAATAGTTATACTACATTTAAAGTAACGCCTCCAGTCCCACAAACAACCGCACAACAAGTGAATGATATATGGATACGCGTAGGATTTAAAGCGAATAAGAATATTAATATTAGTAACATCGAATTAGTTTCAACGTAAGGTATGTAGATAGTGCTCTTTTTCCAGTTCTTTTTTTACGGTGCTTTTTTTACAATTAATTAATTACAAATAATTAATATTATTAATAATTAATATATGGCATTTAATTACAATAATGAAATAGTAGATTTATTATTAAAAAAAAATTTAGGTAGTGCTTATACAACATCAGGATTAGTATCAGGTCAGGAAACACAAATATTAGAAAAGTTTCATAATCTCCAAGTATTTTTTGATACGATAACAGATAAGAATGAATCTGCTTTTACGTGGAGTTCGGCTACAAATGTTACAGGCGGTGGAACTGTAAAAACATTAGATAATGTGGCGGGTGAAAGTAATCCGGAATATTATACTCATATAAAGAAATATGAAAATATACCTATGACATCTGTTCCTGGAACTGAATATCGTGCTTGGAGACCAACGAATGATGATATGAAAACAAAATTTAAAGATGTTATACTAGGAAGATCAAATTTTGATTTTATAATTAGTAGCAATATTACAAGTTATAATACGATATACAATACAAGTAGTGCTTTTAAACCTTTAATAAATAATGGAGTATTGATATTTTTGGGTAATGTGAAACCAGCAGGGAATAATACAATAACGATGAAAGAAGTGTATATAGTAGAAGGTTATTCAGGAACATTTGCAAATATACAATTGAATGATATAGCGGATATAAGTAGTTCAAATCCGTTGAACACACAACCATTAATATTTGACGGTGCGACACAAAAATGGACAGAAGGAAGTATAAAATATGACCATTTTCCAATACAAGGTTTAGGTGATTTAGATGATGTGGATACAACAACAGTAGCACCAAATTATGGAATATTTTGGAATGGTTTTGACTGGAGTTCAGATATATTGGTTCATTTAATGAATCATTTTTCTAATATTGATACAACAGAGGTAGAAAAAATAATGGTTACTGTAAATGTTCCAGCGACTCTACCGGCAAATACAACTTGTTTAACAACAACCACACAAGTGAATATTATTAGTTCTGGTGGAAATAAATATGTATTTAATAATGAATATAGTTATAATTCCGCAACGAAATATGGATTATATGTAAAAACATATACATTTACCAATGTTCCTTCAAATCATCCAATAGCTATATTAAACAGTGGGAATGCGAATATAAGTTATGCTCCAAAAAATTCATCAGCAATCATTATCAAGGTAAGTGATGGTGGTCATTCAACAAATGGTAATGATGATTTTTATACATTTAAAGACAATAATAATAATCCTATTGGTATAGGTAATAGTAATTTTTATTTCATGCGAGGACAATCTTATAAATTTGTAGCAGATGGAATAAGTTCAAGTCATCCTTTTTTTATCTACTACAGCGGGTCATCAACATCAGGTATATCTGGAAATAGTGGCGAAATTTCATTTACTATACCAAATAATCATAGTACAGCATCAGGCGATTTGTATTATCAATGTTCAAATCATAGTAATATGAAAAGGAATTTAAGTTTATTAAACAAGGTGGTTAATGGTAGCACAAATGATGGAACGTATGATTTTTATTACGGAGATGTGACAGTAACGGTAACAGGAGATTTTGGAACAGTAAGTGTATATTGTTATTACCATGGTTATATGGGGGGAGAGAATTTATTGACTTATGTTACAGCGTGTAATCCTTCAAATACAACGACACAACAACAACAACAAAATGTTCCGGCTTATAATGATACAAAATTTCCATTATCATTTGTATATAATGATTTATCAGGAAATTTTCAAGCGAGAAGATTACAATATCCAACAGCAACGATAAATGATATAAGTAATGTTAACATGACTACAATAGTTCCTCAAAACAATCAAATATTAGTATGGGATGATGGTTTTCAAGAATGGGCAGCAGATAATGTTTCAGAACCGATAAGGCATTTAAATGATATATCAGGAATAAATGTAGATAATATAAAATTTGATGAAGGGATAGTATTAGATCCATCGGGTGGTAATAAATTTATAACAAAAGCTATACCAAGAAAAATAGGTTCAATAAATGATTTAAGAGATGTGAATATATCAGGTTTGAATGTTCAAATACCACAATGGTCTCAAAAGTTAAAAATGCAAGCAAGTGATGAGGATATAAATGATAATTTTGGTTCAGCTGTTGCAATGAATGATGATTATATATTAATAGGGTCATATAATGCACAAGGGGTAGCATTATCAGATGTCGGGAAAGTATATGTTTGGAAGAAATCTTATTCTACATTTTCAGAATATCAAATATTAGCACCTAATGTTCAGGCTGCTGTTATGAATTTTGGTTCGGCAGTAGCAATTAAAGATAATTTTCTAATGGTTGGTGCGCCTAATCGTTTCTTTAATTCAAAAGAGAAAGCGGGAAGTGTATATTATTATAAGTATAATGGTGGAACTGCCAAATGGGGGATATTAAATAATGGTCCATACAAAGAAGATGAACTAATAGAACATAGTTCACCAGCGGCATTTGATAGATTTGGATGTTCCATATCAATTGATGGTAATTATATGATTATTGGTGCTTCAGGTAAAGGAGGAGGAGGGAAAGGTAAAGCGTGTGTATATAAATATCAAAGCAATAATTGGGTGTTTGTGAAAGATATTGTAGGATCAACGAGCGCCAATAATGATGAATTTGGACATAAAGTTCAAGTGTTAGGTAACTTAGCATACATAAGTGCACCAAATCATAACACTAATCGTGGTATTATTTATATATTTAATAGAACTAATGGTGGTAGTGATAATTGGGGCGAAATACAAAAAGTAGTTATGGAGAGTGCGTATATAAATACCTATTTTGGAAATGATTTCAGTTTTGGAAGTTCTTGGGGCGTAATAGGAAGTAAAAGAAGTAATACATTAAAAGGACAAGCATTTTTTATAAAATATGATAATGTTACGGAAAGATGGGGAACACAAGGAACAAGTGATTATCAACCAAATCAAATTGTAATGGCAAGTGATGGTAGTGCGAATGATTTATTTGGATATGCGGTATCATTATATGGGAATGATGTGGTTATAGGTGCTTATAAAAAGAAAGGAGATGGAACAAATGAAACAGGAGGTGCTTATATTTATAAAAATACTGGTGAAAATTATTGGGAATTACATAAACAGATAAATGCAAATGATATAGCTCAAGGTGACGAGTATGGTATAAGTGTTTTTATGTACAATAGATATGCTATAATTGGTTCTTGGAAAGAAGAATCAACAAATACAGATTTAAATGCTGGTGCTGCTTATTTATTTAATATACCACAACCATTAAATGGCGGTACGAGATGTGTTATTTATGATACAGATGTGAATCGTTATGTAGTAGGAATGATAACATCAGCGGGGGTTGGTGTATTGATAAGAGAAATTAAACAATTAAGAGATATTAGTGGTGCTGATTGGGAGAATACAACAGATATATCACAGAATAGCGTTCTGATTTATGACGATACATTATTACCTGTAAAATTAAGATACGAAGTAGTTAAACCAGGAACGAAAATAAAAATAAGTGATATATCAGATGTAGATTTATCTGGTGTAGAAACGGGAAAATGCTTAACATATGATGCGAGTTTAAATAAATGGATACCGGGTGAAGCGGGTGGTGAAGCGGCAGGTGTTGGTGTATTTAATACTCCACCAGAAACGGATCCACCAACGATAGGACAAATGTATTATGAT
>CETK01046241.1_pt1 | contig 37413 bp, 45 predicted proteins | sample 361431 | NCBI WGS metagenome assembly CETK01 (sample SAMEA2622452, study PRJEB7988) | marine metagenome | biome: marine biome (ENVO:00000447); feature: surface water layer (ENVO:00002042); material: "saline water (ENVO:00002010), including plankton (ENVO:xxxxxxxx)" | depth 5 m | reverse complement strand
AAAGCACTTGATAGTAAGATATCATCTAGGTTAATGATTTTCTCTTGGTGCTTAATTGCATCTCCAGTAATCTCATTACCAATAGTATGATAGCTTGATGTGGTCTTTCCAGTAACTGGGAATGAAGCACTTTTTCCTTGAGTCAGGGTTCTTTTTTGTACCATATTCAACATCATATTTTCTCTTTGGAATACTGACAAAATCTCACCACTGAACTTTTTTAGAAAAAGAGCATTAGCATCACCAGTAGCTAGAGCTTGACCTAACCTTGATGGGGTTGCATTACTCATAATTTTTCTCCTTATATTATGTTTGTTAGTTTAGTGTTAAGTTACCCTATCTAGTATTGACTCAGAAAAGTTATCACTCGTAAGTGGCTTTACTTTTTAATTTCGATAAGTCACCTCTCTAAAGAGAGATGGTGATTAAGATATCTTAGTTCCCAGTTTCCAGCTTCTTACTGCCCAGTAAACTGGAGAAAGATTTTTTTGACCTTTTACTTTTGACAATGTTGCTTTGTGTCTAGCCATAAAAGATTTTCTTCTAGCTGGGTCATCTCTTTTAATAGACATTGAAGCATCTCCAAATCTAATTGTTTTTATATTCCCACTAGATTTATCTTTGACAAATACTTTAAATTTTTTGTTACCTTTAGTTTCTCTAATAATTTTATTTAATGGTTTATTTTCTTTATTTGACATCTTCTAAAACATATCCTTGACCTACTTGTCTTAACCTATGTACTTCTTCATTTACACAAGCATAACCCCAAACTTGTTGTTGTTCTTCTTCTGTAAGTTTTTCTTTTTTCATATCTTCAATAACAGTTTCTACCTCGTCACAAGTTGTTACATTACCAACATATCTTTCTTCACCAGTAGAAAGCAAAAGATATAATGCAAAAAAGGGGAGTATCTGAATACTCATTTTCCAACTTCTTTTTGTGCTAACTTATGTGCTTGAGAAAATGATTTTTTATTCTTAGTCATTTCTTTAATCATCATACTGATATGCTTTTTTGAATGATGTTTAGAATGAATTTTTAATTGTTCTCTTTGTTTTTTATTCATTTCAACTCCTTAAAAAATAATGTAAATTGCTAAATTAATAAGTATATAAGTAACCATTATTTAACCTTTAATTTTTTCTTAAAACCACCTTGCATTCTTTTGTAGGCTTCTTTTGAGATGGTAGATTTCTTTTTTGACCTAGATGTACCAGCTTTTTTTCTTTTGTTTATATTATAATACAAACCTTTTTTAGCCATTTTACCATCTTTAGTTTTGTGCATAGATGATTTTTTCTTGCCGTAAGCCATAAGCTCTCCTTATATTAATGTTATTATTATTTCTTCTTAATGAAGCCAGATAAACCTTTAATTCCAAATGAAGCACAAATAGAGATTAAAATTCCACTACTGAGCCAAGATGGACAATCATTTTTTAGAAAAGCAAAACCTTGTTTCATAAAAGGTTGTAATGCTGGTACAAAAGAAGCAAAGATTATTATAATAAATGCTATAGTCCATAATTCATCTTTTATACTTTGACTACTGGCATCTGCCATAGACTGCTCCCATTTTCCCGTTTTTTCTATAACAGTTTTTTGTGCATTTAATTTTGTTAATTCTACCTCTTGCTTGAGTTGAGCTTTTTTCTGTTTACCCTCTAACCAAGTTGAAGCTAAAGAAGTTACACCCCCCAAGATAGTAGAAAATGGAATCATAATATATTGCTCTTAGATAATCTTCTTTCTACCATATCTCTATAAGCTGGGTCATTTTCATATTTAGGATTATTCATATCTGTAGTCATTTCAGCAATAGATTGATAAGGAGCATCAGAACCGTAGTTAGTTGTCTGACCCTCAAATAATTCTTGTTGTTGAGGTTGAGGAGAAAGAGAACTTACACCAGCTCTACTCATAAGACCTTGCAAAGCCATATTTAATTGTTGAACACTTCCATAATCAACAGTGTGATTAAATGCTTCTTTTTCTTCTTGTGATAAATTTTCACTTGCCCAACCAATCAGAGCTTCATAGTTATCTTTACCACCTACTGTTTGATGTACAGAATTTATGTGTTGATCAGCAATAGCTTTTTGACCATCTATATAAGAGTTAACTAAATCTCTAGGCAATCCCATATCTTCGAGTTCATTATAACTATTATCTGATAACTCACCTTTTTCATCAAACTCAGTGTAGAATTTTTCTAGACCAACCTCTTGAACTTCTTCACCATCAGTTTGTTCATTTTCTGTTTGCTGAGTTTCTTGATTATCTTCTTGTTGTTTTTGAGATTGTTTCTTTTGTAATTCACTATAAGCTTTAGCCATTTCTTCAGCACTAGTAAACTTTTCTGGTAACCAACTTGGTCTTGTTTCACTAGACATTGGTTGAGTATCTGGTGTTGATACTGTAGCCGTAGTGCCATCTTTAGATGTTACAACATCTTTATTTATATCTATTCCCTCTTTAGCTAACTGTTCTTGAGAGTTATCTATATCATCATAAATTTGATTAGGGTTTATTTCTAGTCTTTCAGTGTTACTCATTTTTTATGTTTCTCCTTGATTAGTTTTTGGAACAATACCTATATTACCATCTTCTGTTATAGATAGTGCTTTGTTATTTTTATCAATATGCTCTGCCATCTTAGTGACCACTTGAGGATTTGCAACTGACTGACTAAACACTTGTTGTTGATATGCTTGATTTTGTTCATCTGCAATTTGCTCTTTTGATTTAATTAATCCATCAATATCAATAGAGTTTGCTACTGCAAATTTATGAATAGCATTATCTAAGTTTATATGTTTTGCCAAAGTTTCAGCTCCAAGTGTTTGAGCTAAATCAGATATGAAAGTTATTAATCTTACTCTATCTGAAGACCTACCTAAACTTTCTAAACCAACCAAGATTTTAACCTTGACTATATCTTTAGGAAGTTCTGGAAGTAGTTTTCTTTTTTTCAAAAGATTCATTTTTACGGTAAGATATGGAATTTGAAATTCATTAGTTAAGATTCCATAAACATTACCAAGTTGTTCTTGTAATTCATTTTTTAATAATTCTATTTCTGTAGCCGTGACCCTTTCTGCTTGTCTTTGTACAGAAGAATTTAACAAGAAAGCAAACTGTAATCTCTGTTCTATTCTTGCCATTGTTTCTAAAGCTACTCTAAAGTCATTAAATTTATTAGCTTGTAAAACTGAAACATCAGATGCTGAACCCTCTATGATAGCTCCATTAGGAGCTTTAGCTAAACTTCTAGCTCTAGTAGTTCCATTAGGAGAAACCATAAATAACATTTTTGATGAAGCTGAACTTCCCTCAATAATAGCTTTTGTAAGTCCCTCTAAACTTCTTAAATCACCTATGACATTTTCTACCAAACCTCTTCCATAAGACATTCCATCAATCAAGTTAAATGTTAGAGGTATAAATGGTAGCTCATCATCTTTATAAAGAATAGTATTGAGTTTAATTTTACCAGCTTCTTGCATTGCACTATAACCGTCTTTTTCTTTTTTAATGCAAGTAAATAAGGAAACAACACCACCTTTTTCCCTATCTTCTTTAGGTATTTTATTTGCTATTTCTTCTGGTAAATTTTCTACTGCTATAAGTTCCTTAATAATTATTTTAATTGGAACACCTCTAGGACTTCTAGAGATTACATAGTTATCAAGTCTATAAACTTTTAAACCCTCTTCTTGAACTTTTAATAGTACATTTCCAGATACTATTAATTGTTTTAAACACTCATAAACTGCTACTCTATCATTGGTTGCATCAATATTATCCATTACAGATTTTTCTATTTTTGCTAAACCTTTTTGTATTTCTGTTTTTGAATCTGGATTATCTGATAATTGTTTAAAAACTAATTCGTCAACATCTAATCTGAAAAAGGGAGCTTGGGGAGGAAACAAAGCCAACATCAGTTTAGATGCTAACGAAAGAACACCCCTCGAACCAACACTTTGATATGGAGTGGCATATTCAGTAGCTTCATTGTTGCCGTCTGGTGGATATAAATAAGGTATTGTTAGTTCAGAGCTTTCTCTTGCTCTATCGAGATAAATCTCCCTATGCAGTAACATCTTCTGATACTGTCCTTGAATAGTATTAGGTTGATTCTTGTCATTACCCAAATCATTCATTGGAAGATTATAAGTTTCTGTAGCCATTAATTATCCTTTAGGAAGTTGGGAAATTAACACCACTAGAACTAAGTCCAGAAGAAGCTAGAGGTATTCTTAAAGAACTTCTACCTACTCTTTTCTTTTCTGTAACTCTTGCTCTACCTTTAGCTTCAGATTCAGCATCTATTGGAGCAGATTGCTTCTTCTCAGCAGTGACATCTTTAACTTTCACTGGTGGTTCTGGAGCTGGAGGAGGTGGTGGTGGAGCTGAGGGTCTAGCACTTACACACATTTTTAAGTATCTCCTTTATTGTGTTGATTATCATATAATTGTTTCAAATGACTGTACACACTTCTTTGACCAGATTTATAAAAGACATCTTTCATTTCATCTTTTAGTTCTGCACAAGCATTTGGGAAAAGCTTGTCTAAATACTCTATAAGAGCTTTAGAAATTTGGGGTTCTTTAATATCCATAGCAAGTTCTCCTAAAGTGTCACTTAATCTTTTGTTCTATTCATTAGCTCTCCAGCTATTGCCATATAACCACAAGCATCTATATAATTATCATCATTATCCTCACCAGCTTGAGTTCTTGCTATTTTTAAAAGTGCCATCATTACGGCAACATCTTTAGGTGAAATCATTGTTGTAGATTTATTATTAAATAAATAACTATTCCAAAGATTAGCTATGTTCTGATGATTTACTAATTTATCCCCATACTTCTTGTGTCTATCCTCACTAACCAAGTTGCTTGAGGTCTTTAATATTTGTGTACTTTTCATAGTTAAAACTCCATAAGTTAATAGTATTAGTTTCAGTATTATATTCACCATCTCTTACTATCCTTGCTAATCTAGATTGATGGTAAGCATCATTTGGAGTAAGACCAGCTTTCTCAAATTGCTTAACAACAATTTCCCAGTTTTCATTTATAGTATTTGACGGTTTCAATAATCTTTTTGCAGATACTTTTCCAACACCTTTACAACCAGCATAACCGTCAGCAGTATCACCAGTCAGAGTTTGTGTTAAAAAATTATAGTCAGCTTGTTTTTCTGAAATTTTTATTAACTTATCTTCCTCTTCATTATAATGTATTCCAGCTATAGTTTTTAAATCTTTATCAGTCGAGAAAATTACACATTTATCTTTATAAGTTCCAGTAGCTAAAATACCTATTGTATCATCTCCCTCTAGTCTTGGATAAATCTGAGATGTAAGTTCTCTACAAACAAAATCTTTTAATGGTTTATAACAAATAGGTTTTCTTATCGATTTTCTATGAGCTTTGTAACTCGAATCTAAATCTTTCCTAAAATTTTCTTTGTCAGAAAAACAATGAATAGCAAAATCACACAATGATTTTTTTAAATAATATTTATGTAGCTCTAGATATTGTTCTTTTGCTTGTTTAAAATCACAATGCAAAGTCCATTCATCATTACCCCAGTCAACTGGTTCTTCTAATGCTGAAGTAATTTTATAAACTAGAATATCTGCATCAACTAATAATGTCTTTGGCATTTACTTTCTCCACAAAATATGAATGATTAAATACTTTATTTATAGGTATAAGAACTAACTTTGATGTTTTGTTATCTCCACCATAAATGTAACCATTCTTTTTTAAATAAAATTCAACAAATATTTTTAATTTATCTGTTGATATTAATATGATACTTGGAGTGTCATTATCTTTTTCCCATAAAATAAAACTCCAATACTGAGCAGTAGTAACTTTAATACCAGATGGTTTGTTTCTTGACTCAATCTCAACGGCTAGATTACCAGTAGTAGACCACTTCCTATCTGTTTTAACTTCTACCTTAACATCTTTTAAAATTTTCTTTAGTTTGTTTTCCCATTTCAGACCAAACTCTAAGTCCTTTTTGAAATTAATATCATATTCCTTAGTGTGTTTCACTCCAATTTTTTCCTACTTTAAGTTCTCCATCAAGTGGTACTCTCAACTTTAATTTGTCTTGAGTTAACTTAAAGATTTGTTTTGAGATTTCTTTAAATTGCTTCAGTTTATCTTCAGCAACAATGAACTGCATTTCATCGTGAATATGTAGAACCATTCCATAGTCTTTACCCCAAATAAAACTAGCATCTTCTAATAGCTGATTCATTATAATAGTTCCTTGTTTCACAACAATACTTCCACCAGATTGTATTAAAGTATTTAGACTCGAATGTTCACCTCTTGGTGTAAGTTGTCTACCGTCAAGACCTCTTAAAAAACCTTTTGTTCTGACTGCATTGATTACATTATCTTTTAAGGTTACCAAAGCTGGAATGTTTTTCTCCAGATTTTTTCTAATTCTCTTAACTTCACCAGCATCTTTTGAAATAATCTCACCAATTTTTTTATCACCAGCTCCATAGATATAAGAAAAGATAAATTTCTTACTATCTGTTCTGCTACTGAGTCCAAGTGCTTTTTGATTTTCTGAGTGTAAATCTTTTTCAAGGAGTTTGTTAATAAAGCTACCCCCATCAAGAGGAGATAAGTAATGACCAGTAATACGAAGCTCCAAGTTACTGAAATCAATGCCACACATAACCATACTATTAGGAGCATAAAAGAGAGAACGAATCTCTTTACCGTAAGGTAAATTTGCTGAAGTCGTTTGCCCAAGATTGGGAGAATGGTGGGTGCATCTACCAGTGATTGCACCATTCGTAATAATTTTTCCATATACTTTTCCTTTCTTTTCAATTTTTAAATAACCTTGATCACCATCTGCAATTTGTCCCAACCTTTTCTGTAACATAAAATGTTCAGCTAAAAGTTTTGCTTCTGGATATTTTAGTTGTTTTAATATTCTCTCATTTATTTCTGGTTTACCAGTAGGAGTGAATAATAATGGTTTCCAATTATACTTCTCAATAAGTCTACTTGAAATTTGTTCTCTAGAACTTGGATTAAAAATTTCTATTTTATCTTTGAGTGGTTTGTTAGTTTTCTCTGATATTCTTTTTATTATTTTTTCTGGAAAAGATTTTCTTAATTCTTTATCTATCTTCACAACTTTTTTTAATAATTCTTTTTGCAGTTTCTTAGCTTCATTCACATCAAAATTAACACCAAGTCTTTCTTGTTTTCTAATCCAATGTGCAAACTGATGCTCTAATTCTATTGCTTGACTTGAATACCTTTTGTTCTGTAAATGTTTATATAATTGTAAAGTAATTTTATTATCATTCTCACAATACTCTTGCATCTCTGGAGTCCATTTATCGAATCCATTAATGTTAAGATACTCACCTTTATGTTGTCCTAACCTATGTCCCCAAGCTTCTAGACTATGCTTACCAAACAATCTGCTAGGTATTTTTTTAAACTCTAAATCTTTATCAAATAAATTAGAATAGATTAATCTTGACACAATTAAGGTATCAAATAGTTCTGCTTTTATTTCAATGTCATATAGCTTTTCAATAACTGGAATATCAAAACCTTGTATGTTGTGACCTACAAGTAAGTCAGCTTTAGATATTAATTTAACACCGTCATCAATGTTATCTGGAGTAAATGAATAAACCTTTTGTGTATCTAAATCTTCAGCGACAATAGAAAAAATTTTTGTTACTTCCTCGAGTAAACCATTTGTTTCTATATCAAATACTAATTTCATTGCACCACCACTATTCTTATTTTGCCAACACTAGGTACATATTCAAACAAACTACCTAAAGCATTTGCTAGAATAATCTGAGTATCAACATCTCTTGTTAATATTACTGGAATCACATTCTTATGTTTTATTGTTAGATAAACTGAATCCATTATTGTTATGAAAACTTCTTGAATATACTTCTTATCTCTCTTACTAAAATTTTTATATTCTTCTTTATCTACAAGATAAGCCATAATCAATTTCTTTAATTTTCTTTTGTCCATTTTTCAGTGAGTCTATTAGTTGATTCATTCCAAACTAAAGTTGTTGCATAACCAATCGTTCCACAAAACCTATTTTTGAGAACCCTCACTGTCATATCTGTACTTACATCATCTGATTCTTGTCTTCTTGATAAGGATATAATACCGTCACTTAGTTGTGCCAAACTTTGACTACCTCTTAAATGACTAAGACTTACTTGAACTTCTCCACTCTCGTGACCTTTATTACCGTCTAATCTTTTTAAATGACTAACAAGAAAAAGACATATCTTTAACTCTTCTACTAATTTTCTAAGTGAAGTCATTGTATTATCTATAAGTCTTCTTTCATCTCCCTCACTTAAACCAGATATAACTATAGAAATATGGTCTAAGAAAATGTATTCACAACCCAGACCTTGAACCATATATCTAATTCTATTCATTAAATCATCTGAATCTGTTGAACCCCAATGGTCATAAAAACAAACATTATTAGAAACCTTTTCCCAAGCTTCAATCATTTCTTTTTTTGTACATATTTTTCTAACCTCTGGTAAATGTATTGGCTTTTCCATCTCAATAGCAACAAGTCCTCTGATACTTCTTTGTACTGATTCCTCTAATGCTATGTAACCAACCTTTTTATTTTTCTTAATTAAATAGTAAGCAAGTTCTCTACATACTTGACTCTTACCAGTACCAGTTCCAGCACATATAAGATTTAGTTCTGACTTTCTTATTCCTTTTAATTTATTATTTAAACCATTCCAACCATAAGGAATTGCATCAACTAAATCATCTTGTAATAAAATATTTTTTGTGTCAGCTCCAAGAATAATACCTTGAGGTGTAAAAGTTTTAGCTTCAAAGATACCATCTATAATTTTATTCTCTTTACCTTTTACTAATAATTCATTTGCATCTTTACCTTGCAGTGTAGCAATCTTACCTTTTCTTACTGGAAGAACACTGGCACAATCTCTACTAGTTGCTATACCAACTTCATCATTATCGAAACATAATATTATTTCATCAAACTTAGCTATCCATTGGAGTTCTTTTAATATAAATTTTTTAGCTGAACCAACACCAGATGGAATTGAAACTACTGGGTATCTATGCTTTTGTATTTGTGAAATTGACATAGCATCTAATTCCCCCTCTGTAATAATTAATTTTTTACCACCATCTCTCCAGTTCTGTTGACCAAACAATGTTACATTTTGAAAGTCACCTATCCACTTAAATGCTTTGTTTGGGTATCTCAAATGTTGAGCTACTATCTTATGTTCACTATTATAATAGTTAGCAATATGAACTGCTTTACCGTTTTCTTTACCAACTTGATAATTAAAAAACTTACAAGTTTCTTCATTGATTCTTCTCTTCATCAAGTTGTCATATTCACCAGATAAAAATTCTTTGTTTACTTGTTTGACTATAGGTTTCACTTGTTCCTCATTGTCTGTATCATTCTGAAAGTCATTACAACCAAAACAGTAAGAATGATATTTGCCGTTGTTATGTACATAGAGTGCCTTGTTATCTCTTGACCCACACTTTTCACAAGGAAGATGTTTAACAAATTTACTTTCCTTGTTTATGGTGTCTATCGTAGTCATAATTAGGTATCTGTTCATTTATCAAAAATTCATCTACATCAAAATTAGGACAAGTTTTTATATCTGATAAATGATAATGTCCCAGAATTTTAGCATTAGGATATTTAATTGCTAATCTTTCTAATTCTTTCTTGAGTGCTTCCCACTGTTCAGCAGTAAAGTTATCTTCTGGTTCTTTATAATTTTCTTCTTTGCTACCACCTATTAAACAAACTGATGTTGAGATATTGTTATATCCTTTACAATGAGCTTGAACTTCATCATCTTCTCTTCCTCTCTCAATCTCACCGTTTCTTTTTATGACTGTTGCATAACCTACTTTTATAAAACCTCTTTCTCTATGCCACCTATCGATTTCTTTTACTCCTATATCTTGAGATGGTCTTGTTGCACTGCAATGAACAACAATAAATTTAGTTTCATATCTCATTTACTTCTCCTTTGCATTTAAACTTTTAATTTCTTTAATCCATTTTTTAGGAAACAATTCTTTTGTTGAATGAATGCAGTGGTATTCAAAACCATAGTGATTACACCAATCACCGTAAGTTGTTTTAGATTTCTTTCCTATTTTAATTTTGCTATTAGAAAATATAAACCTAACTTTGATGTTATCATACTGCTCCTTGATTATTCTGTGCTTCTTTCTGTCAGAAGTTAGGAATCTTCCTTTAGCTTCTATAAAGATAGCTTGTCCCAAGTCATCAGTATAATTAAACACAAAGTCAGGTCTATAAAATCTTTTTTGAGCTGGTTGCATAAAATAAATTTTTGCACCCTCATAACTAAAATCTAATTTCTTAGACTTCAGAAATTTATAGAGGTCTTTTTCCAACCCACTTTTAAGATTTGGTTTGCTAGAAGTCAGCTTCATCATTTACTGTTACTTCTTGCTCTTCATCAAGAGAGAAGCCATCTAGTTTATCTAGTAGGTTATCTCCTTGTGAACTTGCATATTCTTTTAACTCGACAACTTGTACTATTCTTGGTTGTAGAGTTACACCAGAACCTATTGCTGGGGAATAATACTTTTTAGCTAAGTAAACCAATCTAATTTTAGAACCATTGCCAATCATCTTATCCATTGGTATTGGATTTTTTTGAGAGTCTAATATTCTGATTCTCCTCTCATATCTTTGATCAGTCTTGCTATTGATTCCACTAGCTTTAACCTTAAAATTAAATATAACATTGTCCCCATCTTCCTTATACGGTGGTGGAGCTTCCTTTATATTCTTACCTTGATTGCTATTTTTAGCATCATTAAGAGAGTCAACTAGGGCTGACTTAATATCATTCAGCATATCAGTTGCTTCTGTTTTTTTAACTTTTAACTTACAAGTATAAACACCGTCTTTATCGAACTTAGTGTCAGCTACTTGAAGTCTAGGATAAATAGCTTCTCCTAATGAACTTACTTTTAGTTCTTCCATAAGTTAATACTCCTTTCTTTAAGTATATCTATAGTGTCACTTTATATGCAGAAGAACTCAGATTGCAGAACATCATCTAATTTAAGAGTACCTTGCTTTGGCATCTCTGGAAATCTTTTCTTGTTCTTATCACTAAGCATATCATACATATAAGTAGACCATTGTTTCAGCAAATCTTCTGAGTACAAATCAATAAAAGATTCTCTTAAAGATTTTGCCATTATGTGATAGTCACTAGCAACAACACCAAATGAATCGTGTATAATACTAAAACTATCAACACCTCTTTCACTTGCCATAACTACTGACTTCATAAGAAGACAAGCATCTATGGAATGAATTAGATTAGGAGCTACTGATTGTGCCGTAGCTCTGGGACAAATATTTTTTGTTTCTCTTTGTATAGAAACTTTAATAATACTATCACCCATTTTTGTTTTAACTCTTTTGTTTTCCATTTTATAATTTAACATTTGAACTGGAGCATTCAGTGGAGTTATCCAAGTCACTGGTAAATTTTCTGAAGCAACTAATCTAGAAATTGTTTGCACATACTTCATAACTTTCCTAGCTCCCACAACAATCTCACCAATACTATCCCAAACTATTGGTGTTAAATATTGTGTAGCTTTGAATAAATTATCATTGAATGGGTTTATTTTACCTTTTTCTTTTTGTTGTTTAAGAACTTCATCTTCTAAATATTGTCTACAACTATACTTGGTAAGACCATAAGGTAAACACATTGTAGATTTCTTACATATCTTTCTATCGATACCCCAAGCTAACCAAAGAGAAGCTATCTTTTCACTTTTCTTTTTTAACAATTTAGCTTTTACTTTCTCTGCAATCATTCCATAAACATCTTGAGGTTTACTATCTGGTATTAGGTTTGTTGCTTTACCACCAATCTCATCTCTTAACATAGCTGAGTAATGTTGAAGTCCACTGTTACTACAATCAGCTTGTATTGGTATTGATGAAATAAATTGTAATGAAAATTTTTCTTCAGCTAATTTTTTATATTCATTACACCAAGAATAAAAAGCAAAAGGTTTATCAGCAGAAGACCACCAGTTATCTTCAAGTGGATTCTTTGCCGTTGATATAATTCTTTGCTCATTATCATCAACCCATTTAAGTCTTGTATCTAAATCTTCTTTATCTGTTTCACCGTACAACCCAGCTCCAGCAATTTTTAATCTGTTTAATGCTTCCTCAGTTTTTAATCTTTTACCATATTTAAAAGTTAACAATGTCCTAGACCAATCAGCTCCTTGAGGATTTAACAAAGCTGGTTTAGGGTAGATTCTCCATCTAAAATCATATTGATGTGGGAAGTAACAACTCTTGTTCAGTAACTTACTAGCTATCTGCATTATCTGATGGACTTGAATAAACTTAGATACTTCTTTATGTCTTTGTTTATAACAGTTGTTAGCTTTTCTTTTCCAATCTTTAAGAGCTTCCCTATCATTTTTTAAATCACCAATCTTAGGTGGTAACTCTATTGTGTCTGGATTCACTGGAAGATTGCCTAGTCTATAATTGTTTTTAAGACAAGTATGTATCAGTTTGTAAACATCTTGATTTATTATCCATTCAGTATTCTGAATTGTATTGATAGCTTTAAATATGATTGGCATAGAACCACTCATATTATTAGCTTCTTCAAGTATGTTTCTTGTTCTTGTCTTTTGGAGATTGTAGTGCATTTGATATTTCCTTGAGGTTATTATTTTTATTATACTTTTTGCCGTAATAACCACCATCAAAAAAGTTTGACCATTCTCTTGGTGGCATCAGCATTGGCATAAACTCTGGGTGTAATGCTTCATTAGACATATTGAAACTTTGAATATCTTTTATTAATTTATTTGTAGCTTCAACATATTTAATTGATTTATTTCTTGCTACTTTTCTTGTGTTAGTTGTAACAAGACCTAATATACTTACAAGCTCGATACACTTTGTACCTAAATGAACTCTTTCTATCTTGTCCCATTTAGCAAACTCAAGATTAGCTTTGTTCATATAATAAACCCAAACATTTTTCTTGTAGACATATTTGTTTTCAGTTAGGGGAATAGACTTAGAGCTACTCATTCTCTTTGCTATTTGTCTAAAACCTTTTGTGTCCTTGTTTTGAAATAATGTGATTCTTGCTTCCATCTCCAAACTATTTGCAATCTTAACTGACAATCTATTTAATGTTTGCCTATGAGATATACCGTCAATACAAGATTTTAATATAATTAAACTACAGTTATCCCACTTGCTTGTATCATCTGACTTTAATTTTTTTGCATCAAAATATTTAGACTCTAAACATTGGCATATCAATTTAGAAGCAATTTGGTGTCTACCAGCTTCTCCACTAAGTGCTATCTTTATCCAATCATTTATTTGTTGACTGAGTATTGATACATATTTTTGTAGTAATAATATTCCAATAAGTGTTGTTGATTCTTGTTGTTTTGCTAAAGCATTTTTCCAAGTTCTTTGTGACCTATCGATACCACCCCTTAACATTTTGTCTTCCCAATCAAGTTCTTCTTGAACTCTTTGAGTGTAATCATTTTTATCTTTAAACTTACCACCAACACCAACTCTTAAAAGTTCTGCCAGATGTTCATCTAAATCATCAAGATTGTGTCTTATCATATATGCTCCTTAATTTAAGTTTTAGTTCTTTAATTTGTTCTGAGGTATTTCTACATTCTTTAATATCAAACCATCTATTATCATCTGACCATATCGAATCTTCTAAAGTTTCAAATGCCCAAGATAACAATTCCATTTCTTTTTTGTTTAGTTGCATAGCCATCTCATACATTAAAAAAGTAATCTGGATATCTAAAGTATTCGAGTAGCTCAATAATGAGTAAACCAAACAAAGCCAAAGCAATAAGAGTATGATAAATATTCCAAAGAATGTACTCTCTATCTTTACGGTTCAGTTTAAGAAATTTTTTTATTAATTGATTATTAAATTTCATTTGCTCTCCTTTTGTTGTTAAAATTTAAATCCATTTGTTCAGCAACTTTTCTTTTCATTTCAGCAGTTGGCTTTGCATAGTAAGTTAGAGTTGTCTGAATGTTTTTATGACCCATTACATATTGAATTGTTTTTAAATCAATACCCATTGAGATAGCTTGAGAACAAAAAGTGTGCCTTGTTGTATAAGGAACATAAGAGCTATCCATAGATGTGAGTGACCTATACCTATCCCACTTATGTCTAATTGAACCTTTAGTTATATTAAATAATTTTCTGTTAGGTCTAGACAAAGCTCTTAACTTTGCTCTATTAATACATTGAACTGCAACTGTATCTAATTTAAAATCAGTGTAACAATCAGTCTTAGTTCTATAAAAATCTAAATAGAAACCATCTTCTTTTTTCTTAATGTTATCGATTGTAAGAGATTCTATTTCTTTATGTCTTAGTCCACTATGTAATGCAAAAACAAACCAATCTAAAAACTCTTCATCATTATGAGATTTAATAGCTTCTTGCATCTCAATTTGTTGTCTTGTTTCCATAATTGGTTTTTGTTTAGTTTCACTAACTGATAGATTTAACATTGTTGGAACTGACTCTGGACTTACAAGTTTTCTATTCTGTAGTTCTTTGTACAAGACTCTTAAAAAAGATAACCTTTTATTAATACTTCTATTGTTTGCAGTACCAATGCAATTTCTTTCACCAATATATTTTTGTAGTTCCTTTTTAAATTGCTCGATATCCTCAAACTTTATTTTAGACATCTCTTTGTCTGCACCAAAAAATCTACAGACATCATTATAATATATTATTGAGTTGTATTCAGATGCAGTATCTTTCCACTTTGATTCAAATACATTGTCAAAAACATCTTTGATTGTTGCTAACTGTTTTTGATTTTTACTGAAGCTATCATCATTACCTTTTTCTACAATGTCAGTTAATGATGCTTTTATTTTTAATGCTTCTGATAGAGCTTGATAAAAAGCTGATTCATACTGCTTTGCTGAATAGTTTTTAGGTAAGCTGATCCTTAAATCTTTTGTCTTTCTAGCTAACTTACCGTCAAAATTTTTACTTGCAGTTATCTGCAATGTTGTTGTGTTTCTTAAACTAATACCTCTTGGTAGTTTATTTACGATATTCATTTTACCCTCACTTGTTTATATTGTTTTTTCAAATCTAAGTTTCTTTTTCTTTTCACTCCAATTAGTTACTTTGTCAGATTTAAGATTTGTTCTGGAGATAATGATAATGTATTTACCAAACTTAAAACTACAGTCATCACCCTCAATTTTCTTTTGATACCATTTAAGATTTGCAACCCTTATTTTATAAATCAATTTGTTTGGATATTGATTTCTCAAGTTGTAAATAAAATATTGATATCGATACTCACTGCTCTTAAACCTTTTGTAAGAACAAAAAACTTTAGAGCCAATATCTAGAATAATTCTTAACATTTAATATACTTTATAACTTTGATTTATTTTTAATAAAGGTTTTGTTTTGTACTTAGTATCAATAACAATCATTCTAAGTTTCAACATATTATTTAAAACTCTGTTAAATGAATTTGGATTTACGAAACTAAACTCTTCTCTAAACTTTATCATAAATGGTTTCTTTTTATATGATTGGCTGGAACAAATCAGCAAAGAATAAATTAACTTTTGGATAACTCTTGTCCCCTTGTTTGACTTAGCACTGATAGATAAATCTTTCTCACTAACTGGTACTGTTTTAATTCCAGAATGAGCAAGAAAAACTTTATATGATTCCTTTATCATTTCGATTGTAGTTCTGGCATTAATATCAGTTCTTTTAACTATTGGCATTGATGTATGCCTATCCATAAAATTTAAGAAATTTTTATTCAGCTCTACTGTAAGCTCTTCTTCTTGTTCTATAGCTGATTGTTTATCTATGTATTTATAAATTCTTTCATCAGCTATTTGATTAACACCCTCTGCTATCTTTTGTCTTGCTTCTTGTGTTAAGTCGTCAGTGTCTTTTACATCTATGTTAAATAACATTTTCATTACTCCTAAAAAGGTGGCTCTGGATTGTGAGGGTGGTCAGAACACCAGAGCCGTAATATTAATATAATGACCACCCAATCTTATCGTTTAATGTTAGAACCAAGCACTCTTACTATGTTCATCATTAGACGATTCTTAATATGAAGCTTGTCATACTTATTATAGATACGGCAAACATCAATATAATTGTCTACTGCATCACTTATGCTTTCACCTTGTGTTTCTATCACTGTATTATCTTTTAATTGTAGTTTGTATTTTATCATTTTATACCTCAATTTTCTTTTGATGCCATTCTTTAAAAAATTCATCAGTTACAGTATTGTTTGGGAAGTTTTTATTTTTACAACTTCTTCTAATATAATCTTCCCTATTATAAAACATTGTTTTGACTTGCCAAAAAGAAGAGCCGTTATCAGGATAAGTTAACTTAATATGTAATTTACCCTTGTTGTTCTTTATTGTTCTAGTAAAAACAATTAGACCGTCTTCAAATTTAATCATTTTTATCTCCATAAAGTTCTTTCAGTGCATCATTTAAAATTCTCTCATAATGTTCTTTATCTTTACTTTTTGTTATGAACCTATCATTCCATTTCTTTCTGTTTCTTTTGTTGGAATCCCTAGTTCTAACTCTCTTTATGAATCTTATCTTTCTTCCTATCATTGCTACTCCTTTAGTATGCACCAGCTCATAACTAGTGCATACTTGGTTAATATTACTATGCACACTCTTTATTTGGTGTGAATAAATTTCTTAATGATTTGTTTCTCTCTCTGTCCATCTGTCTGTATCTTTCAGCAAGACAAACATCTCTAAACTTCTCGATATAAATCTCATAAGCTGAGTTATAAGGAAAGTTATTATCATTAGTTATAGAGAATCTATGATACTTAACTGAGTCTTGGAAGTTATTAGCAAAGTAATCAGTAGAGAACATTACTCTATGAGGTTCAGACATATCCTTAGAATCTTCAGTAAGATTATAAAAGAAAACTCTGAATACTGTTTGAAAAAAAGATGTAACATTTTCAATACATCTATCATATCTCTCTGTACCGTCTACTTTAACAATTACAGAGTTAAGCTTAGAAGCAAAAGCTTCAGCAACTTTTCTATTACCTACATAAGTAAAAGAAGTAGCATTTGGTTGCATAGCCGTTGGACTAACATAACTTTGAATTAGTCTGCTATTACCAAGATTATCAAATTTAAACATCTCATATAAAGATAATATGCTATTAACTTCTGTAAGAAGTCTAAGTGGTTTTTTCTCACTAATAGGAATTTTTTTTTCTTTAGCTAATTTAATATCCTTTGAACCAAACCAACCTTCATAAAAAACATCTTTAGAACATTTAACTGATACTACTTGAATATGGTCAGAAAAAAGACCAGTAACCATTGCAATATCAAATGGATTAGTTTTTCTATCTGAAGCTAATATTAATATTTGTCCTAATTCGATTGTTTGATAAAAATGTCTTGTTGGAACAAATTCAAATGATGTAAGTCTTGAATTACAATATTTACTGTCAGCAAATTTAAATCTATCAGTATAACTATTTTTATTCCATAGTTGTGCTTCTAGCATTACTCCTTGACTACAAGGATAACTAATTCGAGCAACTTTTTTACTACTAGGTTTTACATTAATCATTACACCACAAACATCAGAGTCTTCATAAACTCCAAACTCATTGTAGTTATGTTTTATCTTTTGTTGTGGAATTGTTTCTTTTATTTTAGTCATTTACCCTCACTATTTAAGTTATTATTATATGTGAAAAATCGAAACAAAGACCCCTCACACTAATATTAGGTTCATACTTTAAAGTAATTATCAACAATTATTTTTAAGAAAGTCTGTAAGTTATTGATTCTGTTGCAAAGAAAATTCTAAAAACAGATAATAAAAAGCAGATGACCAAATCAAAAAATGACGGTTTTTTGCCTATAATTTAGAATGATTCTAATTTACAATAGTATATCTTAGCTCATCAGATTAGAAGACTAGTGCATAGTCATAGTTTCTGCTGGAAATAAAATGTTGTTGCAGAAATTGTTGCAGAATAAAAAATTTTTTATAGATAGATACCCTACTATCTCTTAATCAAAGACCATAGCCACTATGGGGAAAAGGGTGGTGGTCATATACACATCTACTTGTCAGATTTTTTTACCAAAATATTTTATAGAGGTAGGGGTAGGTGACATAAGCAATGACAACACATATCAAAACTCTAACACTAAATAAGTATTTTACACCGTAAGCTATCATATAAAGAATACCTAAAAAGAACATAGCTAACCATACTGAACAATCAGTTAGGTTTCTTTTTATTTCTTTCATATTTACTTTCAAGTTCAGCAAAAGCTAAAAATATTATATGCTCAAAGAAGTCTTCTAAATGGTCATCAATGAACTCATTAACTTCTATTGTAGTTTCACCGTCTATTCTTCTATTCATAGATATATACTTATCTTTTTGGTTTGTTCTTTGCATATACTTATAGTTAATTCTAAGATTATCATTAAGTTTATATTGTACTTGGTGTCTTAATCTGTTCACTGTTTTAATGAACACCTAAGATATACTTATAGTATTCCTATAGTGGAACTTTTTTATTTTACTTTTAATAAGCTTTGTTTTATGTATTTTTCCAACATTGCCGTATAAGTTGGAGTGTCTTCTTTTCTAAGTTTCTTCAACTTCTTTTTTGGTCTTTTATCGAAAGCTTTCTTAGGAAGCTTCTCCATCATAGCTAGTGGTATGTAACCTTGAGATAAACTTTTGGCATCTTTAGGTTGTTTATACATCTTCTTCATATTAGTTTTTCTCCTATGTTAAGTATTAATAAAAAGGTCTTAGAAGTCATTTTAAGAGCCGTAGACAATCATATCCAAGTGTTCTGATTAGGAACATTATAGAACTTCTCAAGCTCTTGCATAACAAGTTCATCTTTTCTTTGTTTAACGGCTATGTCTTGGTCTTTTGCTAAGTGTTCAATCCAGTAGTTACAACACATTTGCAGAGCATCTAATCTATCATCTTGGACAAGAGTATTAGCTCCATATTGTATTCTACTTATCTGATACATTAGCTGGTATCTTAAAGCTCTTTCTGTTGAGTAAATTGAATTAGTTTCTTCATAATCAGCTTTGATAACTTTAGCATCAATAACAAGTCTATGTTGAGTCAATAGAGGTTCTAAAGTATCTATGATTCTTTTATGTTTATTAGTGGTGCTTCTAATCAATTCAGTTGTACAAGGATATTGTTTTATAAGATAAGGTTTAAGTAAAGCTTCAAACATACCTTGACCAAAGTTATCCTCAATAAGAATTTTATTAACCTTATGTTTTTTAGCTAACAATGTGATTCTATCTAAGACATAATCAGTATAACCAGCATTAAATCCTCCACTAGCTACTAGATAAATATTACCGTTAAGAATCTTTGTAATAGCATAAGCAGTTTCATCAGCTCCTTTACCAGATGGGTCAATAGACATTACACAACCAGTATAATCAATCCACTTACCTTGAACTTGCATTGGTCTATAATAGCCATCTCCTTGCAGTCCAACACAAGGTAAATCATTTATAGCTAACTCTGGACTACTTGCCCATATAAGTTTCTCTGGAGCATTATCTGGATTAGTTTGCATTACAATAAGGTCACTTAATTTAAGAGGATATCTATGTAAATCAGATAGATTTGTATCTAACTGAAATTGCATATTGAATCCAAGTCTACCGTAGGAAGCTTCTCTTTCTAATAAGTCCTCATTACTAAATCTATCTGGGTCAGTTGACTCACCAACAATATCACTACTCCAAGTATTTTTAATTAATGGAGCTAGATTATTTCCATAAGATTTAAGCTGAGTTTCATCTGGATATCTCGAAGACCAGTATCTAATTTTATATCCTTTTTCTTGGAGTCTATTATAAATACTCTGCTCACATTGAGGTGTCCCCAGATAAATAATCCTCGAGCTTTTAGGTTTTATAACGGCTTCAAATTCAGTTATAGCCGTAGATAACTTATCTCTCATAAATTGAGTTTGAGTATTACCACTAGTTTCAACATCATCTGCTATAACTACATCAGCTCTACTACCAGTTATTTGAGATGTTATTCCTAGTGATTTAACTGAGGGTTGGTGACTAGCCATAGCTGGAGCTACATCAAAACTGATCTTAGATTGCCTTTGTCCCTCTTTAGGTTTTAGGTGTTGTAATATTGGCATCTCTTCTAACAACCTTAAACAAAATGTACTGAAGTCATCAGCTCTATTTTTACTAGCTGATACAACAAGAATATTAAGTTGAGGATTTAGAAGTAATCTCCATAAAACATAAGCTGAAGTAATCCAAGATTTACCTACACCTCTAAAAGCACAAACAATAATTCTTGAATCACCGTTAGCAATGTAATTTGCTATATCATATTGGATTTGTGTAGGTTGAGGTAAATTAAGTTGTTTCCAACAAAGATATAAAAAATTTCTAAAATCAGTGAGTTGATTTGGTATCTGTTTCATCATCAAAAGGTAACTCACTCATAAGAGATTTAAGTGGTGAGTCCTCAGTAGGAACTGCATCAACTCCATTATCTCTTAAAAATTGTCTTGCTACATTAAGTTCACTAGCAGTTACTTCTTCATCTCTAACTTTTTCAAGTAACTTCTCAGCTAACTCATTATGTAGTTCTTTTAGTTTATCTTTCATTTTAACTCCTAGTTATAAATATATATCCAAAGAAACAAACAATCATAATTACTAAGACTACTAGAGTCCCAATAGCTACTGCTTCAATAAGTTCTTCTCTTTGTTTTTTTCTTTTTGCAATTTCGAGTTTTCTTTCTTTTCTGGCTTTAGAGCAAAAGCTAAGAAAGTCTGTATATAAATTTGGTCTACCATATAACAACATAAATTCTTTTAATTCTTCTTCTTGTTTCTTTACTTTTTCTAAAGCCATAAATTCTTCTAAATCACCAAAGTTAGTTCCTTTTAATGAGTGGTAAATATTATTTCTTCTCTTAGTTCCTCTTTCTCTAAGCTCTTCTTTAGCTGATACAAATTTGCTTACGGCTTCACCACATTCAAATATCTCTCTTCCATTTTGTATAGTTTTTTTGATAATCTGGAATGCACTATTGCACATTGCTAATTCAGTGAGCATTAGCCAATTCTCATAAATATGGTAACACATAGTGATACTATTGAAACGATACTTGCCATTACCATAGCTTCTAACCTCCATAATCTTTTATCTAAAGTTGTCATTTTATCATTAAATGCTTTGTATCTTTCAGCACATTCTCTTTCGTGAGCAACTAATTCAGCTTGAGTGTCTTTTATCGAAGCCATTTATAACCCCATCTGTTCTCTGATTTATCCCAAACACCTTTCATAGATTTTGGTATTTTCACAAAAGAATTTCCAAATTTTATTAATGTTTTTGTTATTTGCATTACATTACAACTGGTTGGAATGTTGAATAGTAGTTACCAGTATAATCATTATTTTGATTACCAGAACCAGCACCAACAGTATAGCAACCACCATCATCAGTAATAATTGCATAACCGTTTTCAGAAGAGTTATAACCTAATGAACATAAATCTATTACTGGCTTTTGGAATATTACTTTTTGCCAAGTATTTTGATTACTGGTTGACCCAATCCCCAAAGCTCCATTACCGTTGTACCCCACTGCAAATAACTCAGCATCAGATGTTAGAGCCATTACAGACTCATAATTTTCACCACCAGATACAACCATTTTGGTTATGTTTGTAGGAGCAGTAGTTGATTGAGTGAATGTACTCCTATTATTTCCGTCACCTAAACCTAATTGTCCATAGCCATTATACCCTGATGAATATACCTGACCATTTGTTTTTCTGTACCAAGCATTACTATTACCATTACTTGACCTTGTAGATACTATCTCAGCTACATCTGTATCGATTTGAGTTACGGCTTGAGTAGTGCTGGTTGTTCCATTACCTAAATGTCCACCATAAGGATAACCCCAACCAAATAACACTCCAGCAGAAGTTAATGCAAACCAAGAATGTCTTGTTCCAACACACTCTACAACATTATGATTATTACTATAAAATGTTGTTATTTCAGTTGGTACTGAATAGTTTGTATTTGTGTTGAATCCATTTTGGTAATCTCCAGAATAACCCCAGAAATAAACTCTAAAATAAGTTGGTGTTTGTGTTAAAATATTTGTACCAGAACCAACAGTAGTTCCATCAGTTAATGAATCACCATAGACTGCACCTAATCCAATATAACTTGCATACCTATCTCCAGCTTGAAAAATTTTCCAAAATTTCAAAGCAGTTTGGTTTACTGCACCAAAGTTAGTTGCACTAGTTTGTGAGGAATTGCCTAATTGACCGTAACCATTGTACCCAGTACCGTGAGCCGTTCCATCAGTACAAAGCACTATTGTAGAATCATAGTTCTGAGCAGTAATACCTTGTGCAATTTGATGTGCTTCTTTACCGTTAATTGAGTTGTTAGTATCAGCCGTAGCATCATAAGGAATTGTCCTATTGGTACTTGTGCCATCTCCTACTTGTCCGTAGCCATTCTGACCCCACATATAAAGGTGTCCATTATTGCCTATGATTCCCATATTGTAATATGTAGACATTATAACACCATCTCTTATAGAACCATCAGCTTCAGTTTTTATACCAACAAAATCATTTGAAGAATCGAAAGCTGGTGAACTTGGAGATAATCTTGTAGTAGTTGTACCGTCACCCAAAGACCCATAAGAATTTGTACCCCAAACTCTCATAGTATTATCTTCCATTACAACAAAACCTCTTCTATAAGAACTTGCTTTTGCATTCCAAAGTTTTTTAGCTTTTACACCACTTCTATAATTTGTATCACCCCAAACTGGAAGTTGTGTAGTTCCATCTATTTTTAATACTTGATTAGCATTACCAGTTGGAAGTCTTTGTAATTGAGAACCATCAAAGTAAATTAAATCACCAGAATTTTGACCTACCCCTAGACTACCTTGAGCAAGTAAATTCCAAGCAGAAGTGGTTGTTGTTGTTGTAGCATAAGTTGGAGTATTAGCCGTACCACCCATTCCAGAATGGTTACCACAATAATAGTAAAGTATAGGAGCATCAGACCCTACTACTATGGTTACGGTAGCTCCAGACTGCCCAGCAGTCCCAGATACTGTCACACCAGTCGTATATTCAGTACCACTATTATGAGTACCATTACTTGTTTCTGAAAATTTAAAAGGGTGGTTGGCAACACTAGAGTCTGAAACATCAAACACATAAGTATTACCCTCATAAAGTTGTAATGTTGGTGTCTTTACACCGTCAATGTAAAAGTAGTTACTGCCATAATAAGCTTGAACAGTTACTGTTAAATTTACTGTCTGAGGACTAGTTGTAGAACTAGATGAAGTTGGTGTAGTTCCACTTGTATTGTCTGTAATACATACAAAAGAATCACCGTTATATTCCACAACATCTTGTGAATTATAAGTTGTACTGGCATCATAACTTCCTTTCCAAGTGAAAGCTACTTTGCCAAGACTTACTGTAGTCATAATTTGCTCCTTATATTTTTATTGTTAAATTTAAAAAACTACTCTCTTAGGTGAAGATTTGTAGCCGTTATAATCATTGACTGCATAATAGTTATTATAACCAAAAGCATATAAAGTATTAGATTCTGAAAGTGCAAATACTGAGAAATACCCAGTACCACTCGATCCATAACCATATACGGCATAGTCAATAATTTTCTCTGGTATTTTAACTGGTCTTAACCCAGTTGATGGGTCATTAGTATTAGCAACACCAATACCATCTCCACCTTGTTGAGTGTTACCCCAACAGTATAATAAACCGTCTTGAGTCAATGCACTCATATGGTGAGTATAGTGACCACCAATCATAAATATTTTAGTTACATTTGTTATAGCATTTGAGTTGTAATCAGTAAATTGATTCCAAGTTGTAGTAGCACCACCAGTTGGACTAGTGCCATAATGTAATCCTCTATGCCATATTGTACCATCATTTCTTAATGAAAGTGCATTAGGATAACCACCATTCATAGTGATAAGTTCTTTTACATTAGTATCAAAAGGGTCAGAAACAACTAGATTCATTCCATTATAACCTTGAGAACCCCAAGTATTACTACTGTAAAAACCATTAGAGAAAACATAAGCATTACCATTTTCGTGTATTGTAACTAGTGAACCATAGTATGAAGTACCAGCACCGTGAAAGTCGTGTAAATTTGATATGATATCTTTTACTGGAGAACCTACACCATTAAGTAAACTTACTTTTTGAAACTCTGTTCCTTGAGGATTAAGACCATAACCACCGTGATTACCAGAAGTATATATGTCTTTATTTTCTGTTTGTAAGATAGTCCAGCCATAAGTAGAACCTTGACTAAACATTCTAATAATTTTTCCTAGTTCAGCTCCAATCCTTTTAATAGTATATACATTAGTGGTTGTGCTATCACCTAACTGACCGTAGTTATTTACTCCATATCCATACACCTTTCCAGATTCAGTTAGTAGTAGTGTATGACCTACCCCATACCAGAGATAAGAAGTTATAACATCTACAATTTTCTCACTAGCAAGTTCTGGTAAAGTATCAGAATGTTTTTTTGGTATGAAACTATTTGAAGTTGATGAAGTACCGTGACCATCATAATGACCCCAACCCCAGCTTTGACCAGTGGAGTCAACGGCAATTCTACAATTAACATTACCATATACTTGTTCTATAACTACATTTTTAGGAAAACACACTTGCATTGGTCTATAGGTATTTATGTTGTTTGCAGATTGACCAACACCAGCTCTACCGTCTGTTTGTCTTTGACCCCATACTCTAACTGTACCATCTGACATAATTGCCATTGGAGTATAATAACCAGTTCCATAAGAGCTTCCTCTATGAGATGAGTGAAGTCCATCATTCATTAATCTTTTTACATAAGTCCCATTTCTTTCATCAGTATGTCTAAACTCGATACCAGAGTTAAGCTTAGAATGTAGAATTTGTGAATTAACACCACCAATAGAAGCACCACCAGTTAATAAATGACCTTTTGTTGTTACATCAGATTGACCTAAAGCAAACTCAGTTAAAGTACCATCAGCATTAACTTTATAAGCTCCAGAGTCTTTATAAACTATATCATTTTCTTTATATGTTGCAGTTGAAGAATATTGTCCAACCCATCTGTAACCTAATTTAGTAATGTCTATTTGCATATTTTATCCTTATGGTAAATCTATTTGTAGAGTATTATTAACTATTTGGAACGATACATTTTCTCCTATAAGTTGATAGTCATAGTCAGAAGTGTTGTAGTTCCCAGATGAACTAGTTGTTACTTCTAAATTACTTCCATTGATTTTTAGTCCATAGAATTTTGGTGAAGCAACAGAGCTAACTAATTCATAACTTGATTCTGCATTGTTAACTTGTAAGAATTTTCCAGCATTACCAGATAATGTTTGAGGTAATGAAGCACTAGATAACAATGTTTGTGTTGATGTAAATAAAGTATTGGTATCATCTTTGAGAGTTTGTGTATCTGCTTTTAATTGTGTTACATCAGTCTTTAATGTTTGAGTATCATTCTTAAAACCCTCTGCTTGATTCTTTGCCGTTACTGAATCAGTTACTGCTTGATTTACAGTAGCTACTGAGCTATTAACAGTTGCTATTGCATTATTAACAGTAGTAACTGCCGTAGAAGTAAGACTATTTACAGTCCTAACATTAACTGCATCAGTATCTGCTGAACCGTCAGCTACATTTTTTATTATTTTATTTTGAGCATCAAACTTATTATCTGTGTCAACCCCCATTTTATTAGCTACACCGTCAACTATTTCTTGTACCACAAAGAAGTTTTGGTTGGCAGATTTATCTAAGTCTGATTCTGTTAATACACTTCCATCTTGGAAGTCTACAATTCTAGCATCAATAGGTGTTACTCTCTTAAATAAAACAACAACCCCAGTAGCTGGAGCAGTGTCAAATGTTATTGTACTTTGAGTAACAGTAAAACCAGTTGTTTGAGCTACACCGTCTAAGAAGACTCCTAAATGACTTACATCTAAGTATTCAAATGTTAAAGCAAACTGGGTTGTGTTACTATCCCCAGTATAGGAAACTTCTGCTAATAATGTCATTTATATACTCCTTTAAAAGTTTTGCAGTTTTTCTAATTTTTTAAGTGAACTTGATGGAATTGCATTTTTATTTTCTCTTTTAAAAATACCCTCAAGTATTTCATTTTCCATTGTAAATTCATAAAGTGTTTTACTATTTCCATCTTCATCAATTATTTCAAAGTCATCTCTATAATTTTTGTAGAAGATATCAGTTCCTTTATCTTTGAATCTGTTAATTTCTTTTTGTAACAAATCAATTTTATTCTCACCCTTATTCACTACTTGACCATTTATAGTTAATTGTTCAGAAGCATTTTTATATTTATTAGAATTAATAAATTTTTCTAAATGTTGCATAAGAGTTCTACCACCAATTTTAGTGTCTTCTCTTATAGTCTTTGACCAAGTTCTAAAAGCACTGTTGCCTTGAGAGTCTGTAAATTCATTTAGATTTACTTCAGCTCCATTAATAATTTGATTAGGTTTAACTGAATTTAAAAAACCCTCAGTGTCTTTCACTGCTTCATATACAACATTACCTTTTTTTAACTTTTTCATTGTAGTAGGGTTTATAGTTCTTTGTATAAATCTTTCAAAGTCAGAATCAGAATCTTTTAATTCTTGAAACAGTGAACCTATTCTTGGTGAAACTGTATCTACACCAAACCCAGCTTTCATTCTAATTGAATCTAATAAAGAATTCGATTTTCTATAAAATTCATCATTACTTACTTTTTGAATAATATTAGGAACATAAGAAGCTATGTGATTTTGGATTAGTCTTTTAAATTCAAAACCGTCATTATCCTCAATAGCTCTTCCTAGTTCAGCAAACCTTGTTGCAAAAGTTTGGGTAACAACAACATTTTTCTTTGCTTGAACACCAGCTTGAATACCGTTTAAAAATTTAGTTTCAAAAGGAAGTTCTCTATTACCAACAATTTCTTCAGTAGGTATTTTATCATTTGAACCCATTTGTGACATATAAAGTTCCATAATCTCAGCAGAAATTTCTTCTCTATCTTCGTCATTTAAATCGTCATATACTCTAGAAAATTCTGCAACAAGACCTAATAAAGCTCCTGCTGGTGGGAGTTGTCTTAACTCAAACTGTGTGTCAAATATTTTAACTGAAAATGGTGTAAAGTTTTCCTCACTTTTTTTCTCTAAGAATCTATTGTAATCTTTTAAGTAATTAAAATTTTCATCACCCTTGTAACCAGTAGCTCCAGATAAATAACCCTCTCTGAAAGTAAAGAAAGCTCCAGACATTATTAAAGTGCCAAGAATTTGTTGACCTCTGATTTCAGCAACATTTTCTAAATTTGGTGAATTTCCAAAAAAAGCTTTTGCTCTAGTTGGTGTACCCAATCCAATAAGAGGTACTCTTTTTATAGTTTCAGTAGCTAAGTTTGTTGTTACTCTAAAAAAAGGAAATACTTGTTTTAATATTGGATATTCGTCCATTGCTTGAGAAACTTTCTCGAAAAAACCAATCATTTCATTTTTGTAAGCTCCTCTATTAGCATATCCTAAAGCTTCTCTATTAAGACCAGCTCCAAACTCATCAAATGAATCTTCTATATATTCGTTAACGGCTTTTGTGTATTCTTCAGTTCCCTCTTTTAATCCACCTCTCCTAGCACTTCTATGAGCTAGTGTTTCTATTCTTGATCTGTAATTAATTTGAACAAAGAACTCATCAACAGAGTTCATAAATCTACTAGGTAATCTGATTACTTCACCAGTTACATTTATAGCAGTCTTACCTACTTTTTTGGCAATGTTATCACCCTCTTTTATTTTGGAAGAAATAACTGGACTATCATCAAATTTATCTAATTTATTTTTATTAGTTATTATTGTCTTACCACTTTTTAAAACTTGGTAAGCATACCTACTTGCTAATTTTATTTTAGATGTAAGATTAACAATTTCATCTTTAGCTTCTTGAACTTGTTTTTGTATTTGCTCGTATTCAGCATCATTCATCTCTTTTCCAGTAAGTTTCTTTTTACTCTTAACTGCTTCATCTGGAGATATTGTTTTTTTATGTTTATGAACTATTGAAAGTGGAATATTCTTTGTTCTGTTCCATATTTTACCAGCTCCTCCACCTATAATCTTTTCTATTGGTGGAAATACTGACCCTTGTATATTACCAAGAAAGTTTGCAAATTGAGTTTTAGGTGAGAATAATACTGCATTGTACCATATCTCATTTGCTATATCCCAAGTCTTTTTACCAGCAACTACTTCAAATACTTTTTCAATAGAACTTTTGTCACCAAGACTGGCAACCTTTTCCATAAATATTTCAAATGATTTTGGGTTGCTATTGAAGTCTGGTGAAAACTTCATCAAGTCTTGGATATCTTCAAACAATGCACCAGATTCATTTATTTTTTGTTTCTCAATCCCAAAACTTCTAACACCTCTACCAAAGTTTTTGGCTACTTTTTTAGTATTACCTACTAATTGAATCATTAGACCAGCCAACACTTCAGCTTCTTCTAAAGCAGATTTGTCACCAGATTTATATTTTTTAAATGCTGATATCATTTGTTCAGCTACAGTTCTATTCATTGATGTAAGAGCTAAAATAGTAGCATTAGCATCATCAGTATTTTTACCTAAAGCATCAGCATCATCAACTAACTTTGCTAAACCATCAATGTTATTAGCATTACCATATTTTTGTATAGCTTTCCTTTTTACTGCATCATCAGTAACAACTTTATTTAAGCTCTTCATAGTTTTCTTTACTTGATTAAATGCTTCTTTGAGTGCAACAAAACCCTCTTTAGAAAGTTTTTTATCTTTGATGTAAGGTTTTAGATTTACAAAAACATCTTGTAATTCTATAGCCGTATCAAAGTCTATTTCACCTTTATTATATTTATCTATCTGCTCATTTAATGTTTTAGGAATGTTATCTATTGCTTCATAGATTGCTGACTTCTGTTCTGATTTTATTTGAGCTTGTTTAGTATTTAATATTTTACCAGCTTCAGCTTTAATGTTTTGCTTCTTAATATTTTCTTTTACTTCTTTGTTTGCACTTTTTAAATTATCGACATTTACACCTTTTTTTAAGTTATCAATGTCTTCTTTAAGATTTTTTAAATTATCGATATCATCATTTATTTCATCATAAGTTTGTTTTGTACTTTTACCAGATGTAACATCATTACCTTTTTTAAATAATCTTAATACTGAAAAAACTGCTTCTGAAGAAACACCTAAACCAGCTCCCTCAATAGCATTTTTCATTCTTGATTCCCACCAAGTATCATCTTCTTTTGATACAAGATATCCTAACCAAGTGTCTTCTATGTCTGGATTATATTGATGTATAATATCTGTAAGTCTTCCAGTATCTTCACCAAAAGCTACAAAGTCAGTTAATGCACCTAGTGTTATTGTTTTCCCAGCTTTAGCAAGTCTATTTGTGTAATCTGGAATCTTCGTTATTTTATCCAGACCTTTATAACCTCCAATAAAAGTAACAATACCCTCTGCCATAGGAGAGAAAGAATTGTTATATTTATCTGGTGATAACGGTTCAAAAAAACCAGTCCATCTTGGAGCTTCTATTTTAAGAGCATCATCTAAACCTATAGTTCCAGTAATACCAGTTATTCCATAAGTTGGTGTATCTTTATCAGCTACGGCTTCATCATAAGGAACATATTGTACAATCCCATTCTTAGCATCTTCACCGTATCTAAATCCACCTAGATTTGTCTTTTCTCCTAAAGTGTCACCTATATCCTCTAGCAATTCCACAGAAGAATTTATAAAGTTTCTAGAAGCATTGTAGGGAATCTTAGGTAAATCATATATTGTACCTAACATATTATTTCCAAAGTTAGCTACACCATCTAAGAATCCACCACTTTGAACTTGTTTTAGTTCACCTAAATCTTTTTGCACTTCAGTTAAAAATATGTCTTCTCTAGGGTCTACATCTTCTTGCACATTCTCATTTACAGTTTCTGTACCTTGATTATCTTCTTGCTCTAGTGGAACTGTGTTTGTTGTTGAATCAATAGGGTTTCCATCATCATCAACTTTCACAAGTTTTCCATCTATCATTTTGAACGGCATATTTTCTCCTTATTTAAAATTAGCAAGATTATCTTTTAAGAATTTAATTACTTCTGGTGGGAAACCAAATGCTTGAGCAAGTTCTACAGTTACCACTGGTTTAATTATTTTATTTTGATATTTGTTTTCAAATTCTGATTCTGTAATAAATTCAAATCCAGTTGGATTATCTATATTAGGACTTTCTTTATATAGAAGAACTAAATTATCTTTTCCAAAGTCAAAGGTCTTTTGTGTATTTCCAAAAGCTTTTTCTACTGCTTCTTTAAAGTTTTCATTTCTTGTTCCTACAAGTATATCACCACCTTTAACTAAATCAGTTCCTTTAGCTTTATTAGTTGTAGCATCAAAAGTATTTCCTACTAATTCTTCTTTGTCCTTTTTAATATTTTCTTTTGGTTCTGTTGTTACAAATTCACCAATATCTATTGGTCTAGTTTGTTCACTTCCAGAATCTCCGATAGTTTCTCCAGTAAATATATCTTGTAGACCTTTATATTTTAAAGTTTGCATTTCTGTTGAAACCCAGTCTTCAATAAACTTATTAAAGCCATCTTGTTTTTCTTTCATTGTTTTTAGTTTTAAAGCTTCTTCTGATTGTAGCCATTTTTTTGCACTAAACTCTAAAGATGTAACAAACAACTCACCCATTCTTTTTATCTCAGTTCCATCAGCATAAGCATCTACAAGATTTTTAATAGTTTTCTTGTATATATTATAGTTGTTTAAGGAATCAGTATTTAATAAAAAGTTATTCTTAGGGTCTTGATTAAATAATATTTTTGAATTGTTATTTCTAAAATCTTCAAGACTTATCTTATCTTCTGTAAAAGCTTTTTTATTTTTATCATAAGCAGTATTCAAGTCATTTTCAAATATAGATTTAATTATAGACTTTTGTGTAGTTTCATCTGTTTCACCTACATTTTTTCTTTGATTTCTTATAAATTCTATTTCAAGAGTAGATTTATCTACTAGAGCATTAGGACTATATAAGTATTGATATCTCTCTTGTTCACTCATTGCATCAAACTTTTGTACAAGTGAATCAGTTGCAATGACATCTCTGCTTCTAATAGAAGTTGCTTTTGCATTTTGTTCTTTTGCTTGATTGTCTAATATTTTTGCTTTTTCTATCGATAAGAATTGAGTCATCTCGTCACTATCTACAAATTTAGTACCGTCAACAAATTCTATTTTAGGCAAAATACTATCAATCATTCTTAATTGATTTTTGTAATCATTTGGATATTGTTCAATAAAATTTTGCAAAGAAGACTTAACAATGTTTTTTAACTTTGTTGGGTTCTTGTTGATACTATAGACTTCAGAAAGATTCGATTTTATATCTTGAGCTATATGCCAATCTGGATTGTCTTTGTCTTGATGTAATTTAAATGACCCAGCTAATATACTTGCAGTCTGACTGTTAAATTTATCTGTTGCTAGTTTTTGTACATTTTGAATATAGCTATTTCTAATAGTATTATTTACTGAAGTAGTAGATTTAAAAAATGTTTCTTTTAATAGCTGAGGTGGAAAAGCATCTAAATTATTTTCAAAGAAAAAATCTTTTAGAATTCCTCTATACCATTTGTTGTAAGCTCCATCAGATACATCATTCTTAATACCATCTTCTTCAAATCTTCTGATTGCATAAGTAGAAAATTCATTAAGACCTAAATTTTTAAGTTGAAGTTTGTTACTTACTAAATTGTAATATGGACTATCTGTTTCTTTTATCTCTTTATTTTTAACTTTATCAGCAAGTATATTTTTAAATTGGTTTCTTTCTTCTATTGCATTACTAACTGTACTTATAGAACTACCGTCAGCTTTTTTACCGTTAATGTTATTATTTAATGGTGTTACATCTATTTTAGATTTCTTTTCTTCTTTAGGTTTTTCCTCTGGTTTCTCTGTACCGTCACCAAAGTCTATATCTTCTCCTATTTCATATTCAATTTCAGCTTCTGCTTCTTCTTCTTTTCTTATTTTTTCTCTAGTTAAAATTGCATTTTTAGTAAGACCGTCACTAGCAAAATTTTCTAAAGCTTTTGTAAATTGTTCTAAACCTTGAGGTAATGGTTTTACTTGAGGTCTATAAAATAAATCAAAATCTCTAACCACTACTTGAGGAAGTTCTGGGTTCAGATTCAAGCTTGGAAGTTGGGGATTATTTCTTTTTGCCATTTTAACTTTGTGTCCTTATCTGTTTAATGCTTCTATCATTTTTAAATCATCATCTCTTTGTTGTTCTGCATATTTAAATCCATAATATTTATTAGCTAAATTTAAAGATTCAGTAGCAAACAACAACATAGGATTTGGTGGTGTTACATAGGTGCTTTGTGCTTCAGCACCAAACTTAATTGCTTCTAAGTTTCTTTCATATTGATCAATGTTATTATTTAAGTTTCTATCAACAGAAGCCATATAGTTTCCCTCTACTCTATAGAAGTCACTATAAACTGACATTGCACTTCCTCTTAGAGCTATGTTCTTTTCTCCAAAAACATTTCTAGCAGTAGCTCTAGCTTTTCTAGATTTTAATGAAGCTTGATATTTCTTTTCTAACCCCTCATCAACAACTTGCTGAATTTTTAATTGTTCATTTGCATATCTTTGAATAGCATTTTTTCTTGCTAAATCATTTTGTCTTCTTTGTTGTTGAGCTACGGCTTTCTGTTGTTGATAGTTCTGATAGAAAGATAATCCAGCAGAAGCAACAGAAGTGGCTATTAATACGGCTGTTGTTGGTTCACACATAATTTTGCAATCTCATAAAAAGGTTTATTTAATACTCCATAGTTAAGTTTTCTTATAAATTTAAAGCCACAAAACTTTAACCATTTAATATGTAATGTATTTCTTGCATCTACATAGTTCCATAAAAGTGGATAAGTTTTGTGAAAGTTGTTGACCACTCCTCTACATTCTCTAAGAAATGGTATTGATATTTTTTCTAATTCTGGTGTTGCTAAAAACCATATAGCTCCAAATACATTTACTCCAAAAATAGCAATAGGAATGTTTTGTACATTACAAATAGTAAAACATAAAGTAGATTCAGATATTCCATTAGATATTGCCATAAGTGGAGTATTACCACTTGCACTGATAATTTCCCTTTTGTCCTCGTATCTAAGAGTCTTTGCAAGTATCTTAGCATCAGATAATTTTGAGAGTCTGAAGTAACCATAGTCTTCTACTCTTTTAGATATCTTGGCTTTGGGTGACATAATATCCCTCCCAATTTGCATTGATGAAATTACTAGGAAGATGCGAATTATTTTTTAGGACTATACTTAAATTATCGTTTCTTGATTGAACTGAAAATTTAAAATCTCCATCTTCAAGATTTACAGTACCAAGTAAACCAGCTCCAGTTATTGTTCCAGTGAATGTAGAAGAACTTGTATCTCTAGCTTTTGGTGTAACCTCAGTTTGAAAAAATCCAGTATTATTAAATGAAACACTCCAATTTCTTATTTGTAATCTTCCCTCTTTAACAGAAATTCTAGCTCCATTACTATCAGCTAGTTGTACAAATTGTTGAGAAAATTTAAATAAAAATTCATATTGTTCACCAACAAAGAATTTAAAATTTGTAATATCACCAGATACAGTAATTGAAGTTCCAGATTGTGTATTAGTTAGAATTTCTCTACCAGCTTTGTTTGTTCCACCAACCCTACCTACTACTTTCATAGTGTTATTAATTACATAAGGTAAAGTGATTGTAGTTATATTTGTAGCTGAATCATAACTTTTTGTTACTTCAGTTTCTAATAATTTTCTATCTAAGTGAGTTAAGTAAGTAGCTCCAGTATCAACTCTAGCTGGTGACACATCAACCTTTTCTAGATAAACACCGTCACTTCTTTCATTAACAATAATTAATGTGTTTTCTATAAAATCTATATTTAAAATATTATCTGTTGTAGCTAAACCGTAATCCCATTTATGCCAAGCACTTTGTAATCTTTTCCCAGAAGATACATAATATTGATAAATATAAATACAGTTGGGTGAATCAGAACTTAATATTGCTAATATATTTTCATTTGTAGCTGAAGTAATTTTAAAAACATTTTTAGGTATAAATACTGGAACATTTGCAGTTATATCATCTGCTTGTTTTGTATCTGTGTCAGAAGCAATAAAAAACTCTCTCATACCAGTAAAGTCACCTTTAGGAAATGTAAAGAATACATTACTACCAGCACCTTTTGGTTTTGTTTGTCTATCAGCTTCAAATTCTGTAGCAACATTTATAGCTACATTAGAAGCAGTCAGAGTAGCTTCACCACTCATAATAAATTGTGTTTGGTCACTAAATAATAGTAGTTCTTCATCAAAAGAAATGGCGTGTCTAAGTATAGAAACTTTTGTATGTGTACTAGCAATATCAATAGGGTCAGTGTCTAATAGTTGTGTTACAGTTTCTGGAAAGAAATCAAAGAACTCTCCAGCTCTCGACATAATAACATTCTCATCTGACAAGAATCCTAGTCTGTTTCTATGAAAGAATAAGTCATTTAGTTTTCTACCTATAAAACTAGGAGTAGGAGCTGAGTCTTCGTCACCAGCTACTCTTTGACCATACTTAGGTGTTGTAAAATCAGTACCATCTACTTGATATGTTGTACCGTCTAATTGTGTAAATCTAAAATTACCGTCAGCAGTTCTAATTAAAGAATGAGGTAATGTTGTTGGGTCTAAAGCAACTTGTATATCTGGTTTTACAGTTTCTTTCCAAACACCGTCACCATCTTGAAATTCTTCAAATTTAACATAGTAATTATCAAAAGTATTTCCAGCATCTCCAGTTACCTCAACAACCATATTGTTTATAGCTGGAGATGGTAAATCAGAAAAGTTTTGTACTGTATCTTTAACTACTTGAGAAGCATCATTTCCATAACCATCAGATGAAGAAACTGCTAGTGTTCCAGATGATTTTGTAATACCTATACTACCTACACCAATCTTGACTACAGTAACATCTGTTGGGGGACTACCTTGTATTGCTGAGAATAAATTATCTCTAATAGTTTCACCGTTAGTAGAACCTCCAGAAGTGTATTGAGTATTGTCTATTGTCAAACTATAACTAGCTGAACTAACTCCTTGTAAAACTGTATATACTGCTTGTTCTACTTTAGCTCCAGATGTAACTGTACTATCAAATTGAGGTACTTTTTGTTTATTTAATATAAAAGTAAAATCAGCAACTGTTGTTGCTACATAATCTTGTTTAGGGTTTGTAGCATCTAAATAATTTAAAGCACCAGTTTGTGCAACTACTGTTCTTTCTGTTCCATCAATTTCAAAAACTTTAATAGAATTAGCAGATATAGATATTACATATCTTTCAGTAACATCTCTATTAATAGTATGAACAAAAGAATTAGCAAAACTTGTTGTTGATATTTTAGCAATATGTTTGCTTGGTGGTCTTTTCTTTAACCCCTCAACAACAGAACTAAAGCCATTAACTTGTTCATCAGCTTGTGACGGTAGTCTTAATATTTCTGGTTGTTGACTAACCCCTTGTACTAAGTTTGGAATTGTTCTTGATACTAAAGGCATTAGAAACCTCTAAATCGATTAATTACATATTCTTGTTCTGGTGTGTCAAATATAGAATAATCACCAGTATTAGATTCTGCTTGTAATAAAATAGAGTATGCTTTCTTTTCATCTTCAGTTGTGAATTTATGTAAAGCATTAGCTCCTAGTGTTCTATCGTGAAATATTCTAGCACTTCTTATTGTAATATATTTTTTTGCTTGTTCTGGTATATCATCAAAATTAAGTAAATAAACTACAACAACATCTTCTAAATTTTCATCAAATGTATCTGAGTTAGTTGCTAAGTTATATAAAAAATTATTTCTTTGTACTACATCAAAATTTGTTTTTGCATATTTTCTTGGATTTAATTCTACTCTAACAATGTTTGTAGCTAGTGGGATTTTGTTGTTTGTGTTTCTTGGTAATTGAACTTTATAATGAGTGTTAAAATGCCAACCCTCAGATTGAACATCTCTAGACACTTCATTCAATACATTTTTAGCTACAGTACCATCAACTGGTAAAGTTCCAACAAGTGTATTTAGAGGAGCTTCACCAATAGTAGATAAAATTGTATTAACGGCTTCTAGCTGAGTAGTTCTATGTGTAATTGTCATATATAAAGTAGGGGAGCTTTTACACTCCCCTATCTCCTAGTCTATTATTGTGTTTTAATAGATACGGCTGATTCTGGTCTTAAAATACCAGCACCCATAACCATTCTACAGGTCATTAGTGTCCCAAGTCTTCTTGGGTCGTAAGTTACTTCAGTGACTAAGTTTTTAGCCATTAAGCAACCTAATGCACTTTTGTGAAACAATACTGCTTTATGATACTGGAAATCACCAGTATAAGTATTGTTTTGACCAGTAGTTGAATCACCACTTTGGTCAGAAAATGTATCTACGGCAGTGTTCGATTTTATAACTGGAACACCTCCAATAGCTACTACTGAACCTTTACCAAAGTCACCATTGTTGTCACTGAAATCTCTTGATACCAGCTTATCAACATTAGCTAACTTATAGTAAATGTCTGGGGATACAACAATGACTCTATCAGTAGATGGAACATCATTTTCATCTAGTCTTTGAATACCCTCAAAGATAGATGCAATCATTGAATCCATATTAGTGTCACAGTCTGCATCAGTGATTTCTAAACCACCAGCAGTGTCACCAGAAATGTTTGCACTTCCTTGTGAAGCTAAAACACTTAGTGATAACAAGTGCTTGTCTACTCTCGTACTCAAGGCTCTGGCAAGTTCACTAGCATAGATATTTCGAACAGAATAATGTAGTTTCAGCTCGTCAATCTCACCAATAAAAGCACTTGATAGT